>JADMIO012886265.1_pt1 | contig 143299 bp, 99 predicted proteins | sample 8958161 | NCBI WGS metagenome assembly JADMIO01 (sample SAMN16585339, study PRJNA669376) | soil metagenome | isolation source: Crop rotation soil | place: USA: Cullars Rotation, Alabama | collected 2011 | reverse complement strand
ATCAGACCGACGATACGAGTGGGACCGTGGTCCCAGACTAATAATCAGACCGACGATACGAGTGGGACCGTGGTCCCAGACTAATAATCAGACCGACGATACGAGTGGGACCGTGGTCCCAGTCTGATTATCAGACCGACGATACAAGTGGAACAGTTATGCCCGGGAATTCCTGCAGGATCGATCCGCTCGAGAAGCTTTCTAGTGGTACCAACCCAGGCAGGTAGCACAGTGCGCGCCCACTGCCTTACGGATAGCACGACGCATCTTCGCCGCAGCGTTGTTCCCACGGGCGATAGCAGCACGCCGCTTCGCATGGCTCTTCACACTGCGCTGTGCCTGATAGGTGGCGTGGTGCTGAGCACAGCGCCCACCATGAGTAGCCCAGTCCCTACAGTCGAGACACCGGGTACGCATAGGGCACCCCCCCCCCCCTTCCGGGGACACCCCCCTATCCGTCGACACCCCCCTACCTACTCACGTGAGTAGGCTGGGCGCGGCAGCGCTAGAAGCGACCGCCCGTCATGAAGTGGGCAGTGAGCCAACCCATGAAGGCCAGTAGCGCAAAGCGTCGAGCACGCACCCAACCCGAAGGCTTGCCTGTACTGCCGCTTTGCGTGGCGAACCATGACCAGACGTGTTCGCTCAGCGTGTCGCCCGGCTTCTTATTGAAGAGCGCTCGACCCTCAATGACGCCGAACGCGGCAAGCCATGCGAGCCAAGCGATTGTGTATCCGCTCATTGAGCCCCCCGACGGATTCGAACCGCCGACCCCCTGATTACGAAACAGGCGCTCTAACCGAACTGAGCTAGGGAGGCAACGCCGGTCGCTCAACCCTGGGAGAGATCAGGGGAGTGACCGGCCTGAGTGGGTAGCGCTCGACGCCGTTCCTTAGCGGTGCTTGATGCGTGGCGCGTAAACCCCTCTACCTATATGAAGGTTGTCGGCAACCTGATTCGGGGTCACAGCGAAGGGCGCCCGGGTGACGCTGTGATGAAGTGGCGTGAAGTCTGGATTACCCAATGAGAAGTCATTAGGAATGTGTGTTTCGAGTCATTCCGTCACAGCATCACTTCCCCCAGGTCAACGGCTCGCCCCGCTGTGCTGTGGTGACGGAGTCACTGTTACTTAGGCTAACTAACTAAACCGAGACAAGAGAAATGGGCCGACCGGGGGACCGGCCGACCCTTCCCGCTGCCCCAGGAAGCCCGCTGTGCGCCCGTCTCAGCGCCTAACAGGCTTCCCGGGTGTCTCGCTACGCCGCTACGTCTTCCGTGCCGTCCTGGGCGTCGTCTTCGTCGTCGTCGGTCGGCGGCTTCGCCCACGTGATCGAAGCGCGCTTCTCGATGGGCGTTCCCTGCCCCCTGCCCGTAGTCGACTTCGTGACAACGATCTTGTCTACGAAGAGCCCGACGAACACGCGCTTGTCGTCTACTGACGCGCGCCCCCACCACGACTTAGGGCCGGTCGGGTCAGCGTCGGCGTCTTCGGGGAACCATTGGTCAAGGGGAAGCTTCGGGGCTTCGGCGGCTTCAAGTTCGGCAAGCCGCTCTTCCGCCCCTTGCTGCCGGAGCGTCAGCGCTGCCTGTTGCTTCCGGAAGTGCTTCCTGCCAACGGGTCCGTCGTACGCGCCTGCCGCGCGGTCTTCGTACAGCTCTTCAAGGGCGTTCAGGGCGTCGGCGCGCTCCGCAACAAGGTTCGCCCGTTCGCCGCTCTTCTCAGGCGCCTCAGTGAGCTTGCCGAAGCGTCGGGCGGCTTCCCACAGAAGCGCCAACGTCTCTTCGTCGCCTTCGGCGTGCCTGATCTTGTTGAAGATGCGTTCCGCAACGAACTTGTCGAGTGCCGCCATGCTGACGTTGCACGTGCCTTCGTGCTGCCCAGGTGCGGACGGGTCGACCACCTTCCGGCGACGGCAGCGGTAAGAGTCCTTGATCGATTCTTCCCCGCGCTTCGAAGTCATGACGGCGCCACACTCGCAGTACAGCTTGTCCATGGCGGACAGAATGGCTTGCCCCCGGGAAAGCCCCTTGCCGCGCCCCCTGCCGTCCAACCACGCCTGAAGCTCATACCACTCAGCGGGCTCGATGATCGGTCCGCAATCAAGCTCGACCGGCCGGAGCGTGATCGGGTCGCGCTGAATGCGGTAACCCTCAATCTTCGTGGTCGGCGTGCCGTCCGGCTTCTTCTTGTAGATCACCTCAGCGGCGAAGCCCGCAATACGCGGGTCCCGAAGGATTCGCATAACGGTTGCCGGGTCCCAGGCGCTTGAAGCGGTCTTCTTCCCAATCGTCTCGCCCCGGGTCGGCACGGCGTCAGCGTCCATGCGCTTACAAAGCCCCGTGATGCTGCCCGGGTGAATGGCGGCTTGACTGCCCGGCTTGAAGGGAAGGTGTTTGTGCGTCTTGATCTCACGCCACCACCACCGGATTACGTCGGGCTCGAACTCGAAGGGTCCGGTAAGGGGAGTGGTCGAGTGCGCAAGCTTGTTGATGACGACATTGACCATTCGGCCGTTGCGCGTGATCTCCTTCGTCTCCGAAACAAGCTCGAAGCCGTAAGGCGCCTTCCCGCCGACGTACCCGCCCAATTCGCGCTGAAGGTTCTTCGTGTCGAGAATCTTCGCCGACTTCAGCGAAGATTCTTTGTGCGACGCGTCGAGCCGCATAATCAGGTGAATCAGGTCCATGACGTTTCCCTGCCGGAAGACGCCTTCCTGAGTGGAAACAATCGTCACGCCCAGGGCGAGCAATTCCGAGACAATCGGAATCGCGTCCATGACCTTCAGGCGCGAGAAGCGCGACACGTCATAGACAATGATCATGTTGAGCCGCCCGGCGCGGCATTCGTTCAGGATGCGTTCGAACTCCGGGCGCTCCGCCGTCCCGAACGCCGACGTGCCCGGCGCTTCGCTGAAATGCCCGACGAACCTGAACCGGCCCCCGTCGCGCTCGACTTCGCGCTGAAGGTCGGCCGCCTTGTCTTCGTTGGCGCTACGCTGTGTCGCTGGGCTTGCTGCGCTCGAATTCTCGCGCTCGCGCGACTGACGGTCGTAAGCACCCGCGTACGTGTCCACCCCGGTCACAACCCCTTGTGTCATGTCGGCGACCCTACGCCCCCAACTGAGAGAACTCAAAGGTTACCCCAGTTGGGGCACTACTCCCGAAAACCGCTTCTGACCTGGGAAAACGTGAAGCCCCGGGGCATCCGCTGAGGGTTGCCGCCGGGGCTTCGGTGTGTCCGTCAGTACGGGCCATAGAGGGGCGTCGTGTAACCCACCCAGGGCGATTGCTCCGGCACGGGGAAGCCGCGCCACGCCTTCGGGACGTCGCGGTGAGTTCAGGCTTTTTCATATCTCATTGCCCCCGGACGAGCGTCTGCTCCGCCATTCGCCGTCCGCCGTGCCAATCGGATCAGCCGTCCAAATGCGGGATTTTCGTTAGTCGGAGGCCAAACGGCATTGAGCGTCAGCATATCATCAGCGAGCTGAAGAAAGACAATCCCCGATCCGCTCCACGTGTTGCCCCAGCAATCAGCGCGACCTTGCCCCTCCAACGTCATCTCGTTCTCCGCTCATGAGCTCAGCCACTGGCGAGCGGCATCGCATTCTTCGCATCCCGCCTCTGGCGGATGCAGGAAGATCAACGGATCTCGGCCCAGTTGACCCAGGGCTGTCGCCACAATGTCGCGGGAGCGGATCAACCGAGCAAAGGCATGACCGACTGGACCTTCCTTCTGAAGGCTCTTCTCCTTGAGCCACCTGTCCGCCAAGGCAAAGCGCTCACAGCAGTGGTCATTCTCGAGATAATCGACGCGTACCAACTTGCCATCCTGAAGAATGGTGCAGTGTCTCGGCACCCCATAGGGAACCTTTGCCATCAACTCGGCAAGATGCAGCGTCGTGTTGGCATCGTGTCCCACGCCGAGGAGAAGTACCTGCCCATCGAGTTCATGGACACGGGCGACCGGGCTTGCAGGCGAGTGAGGTGGCAGGGGCAATGGATCAGAGATGATCTGCTCTGCCTGTGGCCCCGCTGCCGCAAAGGCAAATGGATGGGCGCTGCGCTTTACATTTGGCAGGCGCCAGAATGTGTCAGAGACAACTCCAAGGTCCGGTGTAACGGGCGACGTGGCAGGATCGAACGGCTCGTCGTCCAGACCTGACCACGAGGGCATGACGAGCGTCCCTCCCGGACCCAGCGCAGCACGCAGGGCCTCGATCAGTCCAAGTGGCCCATCTTCGAGGGGCCGGACGCTACGGAAGGAGCTGTGGACCAGCAGCACACCGCCGGGGGTAACCCCAAGGTTGAGAAGCTGACCGATGAGCTCGGCTTTTCGCCATTCGTATTGCACGACATTGCACTCCACCGCTGATGACATCAGTCGATCATAGCACGATCAACGGCACTGTTGCAAATAGTCGGTGGTGATAAACTTATCATCCCCTTTTGCTGATGGAGCTGCACATGAACCCATTCAAAGGCCGGCATTTTCAGCGTGACATCATTCTGTGGGCCGTACGCTGGTACTGCAAATACGGCATCAGTTACCGTGAGCTGCAGGTCGACGGATCTTTTCCGCTGCATAACCCTGCTTCGGGGTCATTATAGCGATTTTTTCGGTATATCCATCCTTTTTCGCACGATATACAGGATTTTGCCAAAGGGTTCGTGTAGACTTTCCTTGGTGTATCCAACGGCGTCAGCCGGGCAGGATAGGTGAAGTAGGCCCACCCGCGAGCGGGTGTTCCTTCTTCACTGTCCCTTATTCGCACCTGGCGGTGCTCAACGGGAATCCTGCTCTGCGAGGCTGGCCGGCTACCGCCGGCGTAACAGATGAGGGCAAGCGGATGGCTGATGAAACCAAGCCAACCAGGAAGGGCAGCCCACCTATCAAGGTGTACTGCCTTCCAGACGAACGAAGAGCGATTGAGGAAAAGGCGGCGGCGGCCGAGAGAGAATATTCAGGCCAGTTATGCTTTCTGGCCTGTAACAAAGGACATTAAGTAAAGACAGATAAACGTAGACTAAAACGTGGTCGCATCAGGGTGCTGGCTTTTCAAGTTCCTTAAGAATGGCCTCAATTTTCTCTATACACTCAGTTGGAACACGAGACCTGTCCAGGTTAAGCACCATTTTATCGCCCTTATACAATACTGTCGCTCCAGGAGCAAACTGATGTCGTGAGCTTAAACTAGTTCTTGATGCAGATGACGTTTTAAGCACAGAAGTTAAAAGAGTGATAACTTCTTCAGCTTCAAATATCACCCCAGCTTTTTTCTGCTCATGAAGGTTAGATGCCTGCTGCTTAAGTAATTCCTCTTTATCTGTAAAGGCTTTTTGAAGTGCATCACCTGACCGGGCAGATAGTTCACCGGGGTGAGAAAAAAGAGCAACAACTGATTTAGGCAATTTGGCGGTGTTGATACAGCGGGTAATAATCTTACGTGAAATATTTTCCGCATCAGCCAGCGCAGAAATATTTCCAGCAAATTCATTCTGCAATCGGCTTGCATAACGCTGACCACGTTCATAAGCACTTGTTGGGCGATAATCGTTACCCAATCTGGATAATGCAGCCATCTGCTCATCATCCAGCTCGCCAACCAGAACACGATAATCACTTTCGGTAAGTGCAGCAGCTTTACGACGGCGACTCCCATCGGCAATTTCTATGACACCAGATACTCTTCGACCGAACGCCGGTGTCTGTTGACCAGTCAGTAGAAAAGAAGGGATGAGATCATCCAGTGCGTCCTCAGTAAGCAGCTCCTGGTCACGTTCATTACCTGACCATACCCGAGAGGTCTTCTCAACACTATCACCCCGGAGCACTTCAAGAGTAAACTTCACATCCCGACCACATACAGGCAAAGTAATGGCATTACCGCGAGCCATTACTCCTACGCGCGCAATTAACGAATCCACCATCGGGGCAGCTGGTGTCGATAACGAAGTATCTTCAACCGGTTGAGTATTGAGCGTATGTTTTGGAATAACAGGCGCACGCTTCATTATCTAATCTCCCAGCGTGGTTTAATCAGACGATCGAAAATTTCATTGCAGACAGGTTCCCAAATAGAAAGAGCATTTCTCCAGGCACCAGTTGAAGAGCGTTGATCAATGGCCTGTTCAAAAACAGTTCTCATCCGGATCTGACCTTTACCAACTTCATCCGTTTCACGTACAACATTTTTTAGAACCATGCTTCCCCAGGCATCCCGAATTTGCTCCTCCATCCACGGGGACTGAGAGCCATTACTATTGCTGTATTTGGTAAGCAAAATACGTACATCAGGCTCGAACCCTTTAAGATCAACGTTCTTGAGCAGATCACGAAGCATATCGAAAAACTGCAGTGCGGAGGTGTAGTCAAACAACTCAGCAGGCGTGGGAACAATCAGCACATCAGCAGCACATACGACATTAATCGTGCCGATACCCAGGTTAGGCGCGCTGTCAATAACTATGACATCATAGTCATGAGCAACAGTTTCAATGGCCAGTCGGAGCATCAGGTGTGGATCGGTGGGCAGTTTACCTTCATCAAATTTGCCCATTAACTCAGTTTCAATACGGTGCAGAGCCAGACAGGAAGGAATAATGTCAAGCCCCGGCCAGCAAGTGGGCTTTATTGCATAAGTGACATCGTCCTTTTCCCCAAGATAGAAAGGCAGGAGAGTGTCTTCTGCATGAATATGAAGATCTGGTACCCATCCGTGATACATTGAGGCTGTTCCCTGGGGGTCGTTACCTTCCACGAGCAAAACACGTAGCCCCTTCAGAGCCAGATCCTGAGCAAGATGAACAGAAACTGAGGTTTTGTAAACGCCTCCTTTATGGGCAGCAACCCCGATCACCGGTGGAAATACGTCTTCAGCACGTCGCAATCGCGTACCAAACACATCACGCATATGATTAATTTGTTCAATTGTATAACCAACACGTTGCTCAACCCGTCCTCGAATTTCCATATCCGGGTGCGGTAGTCGCCCTGCTTTCTCGGCATCTCTGATAGCCTGAGAAGAAACCCCAACTAAATCCGCTGCTTCACCTATTCTCCAGCGCCGGGTTATTTTCCTCGCTTCCGGGCTGTCATCATTAAACTGTGCAATGGCGATAGCCTTCGTCATTTCATGACCAGCGTTTATGCACTGGTTAAGTGTTTCCATGAGTTTCATTCTGAACATCCTTTAATCATTGCTTTGCGTTTTTTTATTAAATCTTGCAATTTACTGCAAAGCAACAACAAAATCGCAAAGTCATCAAAAAACCGCAAAGTTGTTTAAAATAAGAGCAACACTACAAAAGGAGATAAGAAGAGCACATACCTCAGTCACTTATTATCACTAGCGCTCGCCGCAGCCGTGTAACCGAGCATAGCGAGCGAACTGGCGAGGAAGCAAAGAAGAACTGTTCTGTCAGATAGCTCTTACGCTCAGCGCAAGAAGAAATATCCACCGTGGGAAAAACTCCAGGTAGAGGTACACACGCGGATAGCCAATTCAGAGTAATAAACTGTGATAATCAACCCTCATCAATGATGACGAACTAACCCCCGATATCAAGTCACATGACGAAGGGAAAGAGAAGGAAATCAACTGTGACAAACTGCCCTCAAATTTGGCTTCCTTAAAAATTACAGTTCAAAAAGTATGAGAAAATCCATGCAGGCTGAAGGAAACAGCAAAACTGTGACAAATTACCCTCAGTAGGTCAGAACAAATGTGACGAACCACCCTCAAATCTGTGACAGATAACCCTCAGACTATCCTGTCGTCATGGAAGTGATATCGCGGAAGGAAAATACGATATGAGTCGTCTGGCGGCCTTTCTTTTTCTCAATGTATGAGAGGCGCATTGGAGTTCTGCTGTTGATCTCATTAACACAGACCTGCAGGAAGCGGCGGCGGAAGTCAGGCATACGCTGGTAACTTTGAGGCAGCTGGTAACGCTCTATGATCCAGTCGATTTTCAGAGAGACGATGCCTGAGCCATCCGGCTTACGATACTGACACAGGGATTCGTATAAACGCATGGCATACGGATTGGTGATTTCTTTTGTTTCACTAAGCCGAAACTGCGTAAACCGGTTCTGTAACCCGATAAAGAAGGGAATGAGATATGGGTTGATATGTACACTGTAAAGCCCTCTGGATGGACTGTGCGCACGTTTGATAAACCAAGGAAAAGATTCATAGCCTTTTTCATCGCCGGCATCCTCTTCAGGGCGATAAAAAACCACTTCCTTCCCCGCGAAACTCTTCAATGCCTGCCGTATATCCTTACTGGCTTCCGCAGAGGTCAATCCGAATATTTCAGCATATTTAGCAACATGGATCTCGCAGATACCGTCATGTTCCTGTAGGGTGCCATCAGATTTTCTGATCTGGTCAACGAACAGATACAGCATACGTTTTTGATCCCGGGAGAGACTATATGCCGCCTCAGTGAGGTCGTTTGACTGGACGATTCGCGGGCTATTTTTACGTTTCTTGTGATTGATAACCGCTGTTTCCGCCATGACAGATCCATGTGAAGTGTGACAAGTTTTTAGATTGTCACACTAAATAAAAAAGAGTCAATAAGCAGGGATAACTTTGTGAAAAAACAGCTTCTTCTGAGGGCAATTTGTCACAGGGTTAAGGGCAATTTGTCACAGACAGGACTGTCATTTGAGGGTGATTTGTCACACTGAAAGGGCAATTTGTCACAACACCTTCTCTAGAACCAGCATGGATAAAGGCCTACAAGGCGCTCTAAAAAAGAAGATCTAAAAACTATAAAAAAAATAATTATAAAAATATCCCCGTGGATAAGTGGATAACCCCAAGGGAAGTTTTTTCAGGCATCGTGTGTAAGCAGAATATATAAGTGCTGTTCCCTGGTGCTTCCTCGCTCACTCGACCGGGAGGGTTCGAGAAGGGGGGGCACCCCCCTTCGGCGTGCGCGGTCACGCGCACAGGGCGCAGCCCTGGTTAAAAACAAGGTTTATAAATATTGGTTTAAAAGCAGGTTAAAAGACAGGTTAGCGGTGGCCGAAAAACGGGCGGAAACCCTTGCAAATGCTGGATTTTCTGCCTGTGGACAGCCCCTCAAATGTCAATAGGTGCGCCCCTCATCTGTCAGCACTCTGCCCCTCAAGTGTCAAGGATCGCGCCCCTCATCTGTCAGTAGTCGCGCCCCTCAAGTGTCAATACCGCAGGGCACTTATCCCCAGGCTTGTCCACATCATCTGTGGGAAACTCGCGTAAAATCAGGCGTTTTCGCCGATTTGCGAGGCTGGCCAGCTCCACGTCGCCGGCCGAAATCGAGCCTGCCCCTCATCTGTCAACGCCGCGCCGGGTGAGTCGGCCCCTCAAGTGTCAACGTCCGCCCCTCATCTGTCAGTGAGGGCCAAGTTTTCCGCGAGGTATCCACAACGCCGGCGGCCGGCCGCGGTGTCTCGCACACGGCTTCGACGGCGTTTCTGGCGCGTTTGCAGGGCCATAGACGGCCGCCAGCCCAGCGGCGAGGGCAACCAGCCGAGGGCTTCGCCCTGTCGCTCGACTGCGGCGAGCACTACTGGCTGTAAAAGGACAGACCACATCATGGTTCTGTGTTCATTAGGTTGTTCTGTCCATTGCTGACATAATCCGCTCCACTTCAACGTAACACCGCACGAAGATTTCTATTGTTCCTGAAGGCATATTCAAATCGTTTTCGTTACCGCTTGCAGGCATCATGACAGAACACTACTTCCTATAAACGCTACACAGGCTCCTGAGATTAATAATGCGGATCTCTACGATAATGGGAGATTTTCCCGACTGTTTCGTTCGCTTCTCAGTGGATAACAGCCAGCTTCTCTGTTTAACAGACAAAAACAGCATATCCACTCAGTTCCACATTTCCATATAAAGGCCAAGGCATTTATTCTCAGGATAATTGTTTCAGCATCGCAACCGCATCAGACTCCGGCATCGCAAACTGCACCCGGTGCCGGGCAGCCACATCCAGCGCAAAAACCTTCGTGTAGACTTCCGTTGAACTGATGGACTTATGTCCCATCAGGCTTTGCAGAACTTTCAGCGGTATACCGGCATACAGCATGTGCATCGCATAGGAATGGCGGAACGTATGTGGTGTGACCGGAACAGAGAACGTCACACCGTCAGCAGCAGCGGCGGCAACCGCCTCCCCAATCCAGGTCCTGACCGTTCTGTCCGTCACTTCCCAGATCCGCGCTTTCTCTGTCCTTCCTGTGCGACGGTTACGCCGCTCCATGAGCTTATCGGGTCCACTCGCGAACGCAGAAAGGCCCACCCGAAGGTGAGCCAGTGTGATTACATTTGCGGCCTAACTGTGGCCAGTCCAGTTACGCTGGAGTCACTAGTATTTAGGTGACACTATAGAAGCGGCCGCGACAACTTGTCCACGTGGAATTCTAAGCTTAGGATCCCAATGTGCTGGAAAGAGCACATCCACGGCCAAGCGGTTTTCGAAGTCGATGTTCGAAGGCTGGCCGGTGGCGCGCTTGCCGAAACTGGAGCCACGGTGGTTGGCATGGCCTTCAAGGTCCACGCTGTTGCCCAGTTGCGTGAGCACCTCGGTTTTGCCGGTACCGGTCATCCCGCCCAGCAAGACGAAATCGCACTGGGCAACCGCTTGATCGAGGGTGTCCAGCAGGAAGGTACGCATGGCCTTGTAGCCGCCGCCAACCCGTGGATAGTCGATGCCGGCCTCGTCCTTGAGCCATTGCTGGACAATCTGCGAGCGCAGGCCGCCGCGGAAGCAATACAGCAGGCCATCCGGATGCGTCCGGGCAAAGTCGGCCCAGGCCTGGATGCGCTCGGCCTTGACCGCGCCCGATACCAGTTGATGCCCGAGCACGATGGCCGCCTGCTGGCCGTGCTGCTTGTAGCACGTGCCGACCCGCTGACGTTCATGGTCATTCATCAACGGCAGGTTGATCACACCGGGAAACGACCCCTTGTTGAATTCGACCGGCGCGCGCGCGTCCATCATGGGCCGGTCGTTGAGGAAGATGTCGCGGTAATCGGTGCAGTCGACGAACATCAAAACACCTCGACTGCGTTGCCCTGTCGCTCGACCAGTTCACCGATCGGTTCCAGACTCAGTCCCAGTTCGGCGGCCACGGCAAGAAACTCCTCGTTGCCTTGCGGCGTTACGGCGATCAGCAGGCCGCCACTGGTCTGCGGGTCGCAGAGCACACGTTTGTGCAGCTCCTGAAGGCGTCCGAGCTTGCTGGCGTAGCTGTCGAAATTGCGCAGCGTACCGCCCGGTACGCAGCCCTGTTCGAGGTAGTACTCGACACCCGGCAGACGCGGAACCCGGTCATATTCAATGCGCGCCGTGAGCTGGCTGCCATCGGCCATTTCCACCAGGTGCCCGAGCAGGCCGAAACCGGTGACGTCGGTCATCGCGGTCACGCCATCGAGCTTGCCGAAACGGCTGCCGGGCTTGTTCAGGGTGCACATCCAGTCCCGGGCCAGGCCGATGTCGGCATGGCGCAACTTGCCCTTTTTCTCGGCCGTCGTAAGGATGCCGATGCCCAGAGGCTTGGTGAGATAGAGCAGGCAACCGGCGGTGGCGGTGTCGTTGCGCTTCATGTGGCGCTTTTCCACCAGACCGGTGACGGCCAGGCCAAAGATCGGCTCGGGTGCGTCGATGGAGTGTCCGCCTGCCAGCGGGATGCCCGCTGCGTCGCACACCGAACGCCCACCGCGAATCACTTCCCGGGCGATTTCCGGCGCCAGCACGTTCACCGGCCAGCCCAGGATCGCAATCGCCATCAAGGGATCACCACCCATGGCGTAGATGTCGCTGATGGCGTTGGTGGCGGCAATTCGGCCGAAATCGAAGGGATCGTCGACGATTGGCATGAAAAAGTCGGTGGTCGAGACTACACCGCGTTCTTCATCGATGGCATACACCGCCGCGTCGTCACGCGAGGCGTTGCCGACCCAGAGTTTCGGGTCGAGATTCTGCGCCCCGCTGCCGGCCAGGATCACTTCCAGCACCTGGGGGGAAATTTTGCAACCGCATCCGGCGCCGTGACTGTATTGGGTCAGGCGAATCGGCTCGCTCATAGGGTCACCTCTTGGAGTCTAGGTAACTAATCCTACAGCAATCGCGCCTTTTTCTTTGCAGGAGATGCGCTGGTGGATACCGGCCCCCTGTGGGAGCGGGCTTGCTCGCGAAGGCGTCGTATCAGTCGCCAAACATGTTGGCTGACACACCGCCTTCGCGAGCAAGCCCGCTCCCACAGGAGGTTGGGTTATGGCAGCAGGATCACCTTGTCGCCGCTGCCCTGATTCACCTCGGCATAACGCGCCAGCCCTTCGGCCAAAGGCGACTCGAACAAGCCCTGCGGCAACGGCAACAGGCCCTGGTCGAAGAACTTTCCGAACTGGTCAAGCATCGCTGCACACGCTTGCACCCCGTACAGCAACGAATTGATCCCCACAACCGAGCCCCCCTTGCGATACAACGCCAGGGCCGGCAGTTGCACGTGACCGTCCACGGGCGCTGCGATGATCGCTATGCGGCCGAACGCGGCCAGGGCTGGCACCGAGGCCGGCAACCAGAATCCGGTGGTGTCGAAAATCACCTCGGCACCGCCGGCATAGACCGCATTGACCTGGGCTGCGAGATCCTCGGGTTTATCCAGTTGCAGGGTTTGATAGCCCTGGTCCTGCAAGTCCTTGACCTGCTCCGGACGCCGCGCGGCCGCCAGTACCCGGGCTCCGCGCACCTTGGCCAAGGCCAGCGCGGCACTGCCGACCGCCCCGCCACCGATGACCAGCAAACGGGTTTCAGCCGTCACCAGGCTGCGTTCCAGCGCATCCCACGCCGTGGTGTACGGCACACCGAGGCTGGCAGCCTGGGCGAAGCTCAGGTGCGCAGGTTTTAGCGCCACGCCATTGGCCGGCAGCTTGACGAACTGGGCATGGGAACCGTCGGCGAAAAAGCCCAGTTCGCGGCCCGTGCCCCAGACTTCCTGACCGATCAGCGCCTGCGGGCCGGCCACGACCACCCCGGCAAAATCCCGACCGGGAATCCGCGGCAAGGTGGTGTAGGGAAAACGTCCCAGCACGTTCTTCACATCGCTGGGGTTGAGGCCTGCGGCCTTCATCTCGACCAGCACTTCATCGGCGCCGGGAACAGGCGTAGGCACCTCCACGTAGCGCAGGGCCGAGAGATCACCGGTTTTATCGAATTGCAGAGCTTTCATGGGCGTATCCATCGAGTCGAAAAGGGTTCAGGAAATCCAGCCAGCCACCAGCTCACGGCCCATCGGCCAGAGCTTTTCGCCGGCGAGCATGCCGAGCAGGCCCACCAGCGCGATGGCCGGGGGTGCGGGGGAACGAAAATCCAGGGCGCCGTAAAGCAGACCGACACCCAGACCGATAGCCAGTGACAGGAGGTAGTTCATGGCAGATTCCGCAGCAATCGAGGTAGGCGCCAAGTCTAGAGGGCGACGCCTTTGAGCATCGGCCAAGTGCTTCTGAATGTCGGCCAAAGCCTGGCGTCGGCGAATTCAGTCCTGGCGTTGCGCCGCAGGAAACTGCGAAGGGGCAATCCCCAGTTCCCGCCGAAACATGTCACTGAAGCTGCTCGGCGAATAGCCCAGCTCCCGGGCAATCGTGCTGACCGCAATGCCCTGGATCAACCCGGCCACCGCCGTCGCCAGTTGCACCTGACGTCGCCACTCGGCGAAGCCCATGCCCAGACCGTCCTTGAACAGCCGCGCCAGGGTGCGCACGCTGGCACCGGCGTTATCGGCATGGTGTTCGAAAGGAATATCCAGTGAAGGTGAGGCCATGACCGCCTGACACACATTCATCAATCGCCGGTCGGAATCGTCCGGCAGCGGGATTTTCAGCAGCGAACGCCTGGCCCGCTTGAGTTCCAGCAGCGCCAGGCCCACCAGCGCGTCGTAGTACTCAGGCGCTCCGTCACGACCCTGCTCCACTAGACCGACGATCAGCTCGCGCAGCAATCCGCCGACTTCGATGACTTGCACACTGTCATCCAGGGTCGCTGCCAGGGACGGCCGCAGGTAAATATTGCGCATTTGCAGGTCAGACACCACGCGAATCCCGTGGGGCACGCCCGGCGGCAACCACACCGCCCGCTGCGGCGGCACCACCAGCGCCTCATGCGGCGTCTCGACCCACATCACCCCGCTCATCGCATACAGCAACTGGCCCCAGACGTGCTCATGAGGCTCGATGTACAACCCGCGCGGATAGGTGCGAGCCAGCGGTTGCACCGGCACATCGGTGTCACTCAGGTCAGGCGGTGCAGCGAGGGCCATGGTCTATGTTCATTGGGATTCGGGAGGATTCCATGGTAACGGGGCGCCGAACTTGTCGCCAGCAACCGCCGGCATCCGACAATCCGAGTGAATTTTCCTGATGGCACGCGATCCTTTTATGTACAACAGGGAGGAACCGGGGCTTTATGAACAGTGCAAAATTATTCGTCATCGAGTACACACTCCATGGCACTCCGAAATCATTCATTATCCGACTGGATAAAATGGATAACGCAGAAGCCTGGCATTGGGCGAGCTGTGACGCGGGGGTGGGACGAATTCCCCGGTTTGGACGCGAGAAGGTGCAAAAGACCAGCAAACCGATGGCTGAAAAGTTCGGTGTGGAAAACGTCAAGTGGCGGCCGGCGAACTAATCACTGGCAACCGTCAGGTCCGGGGGAAGCGATATGAGTGCGACATCCGTCTACAGCCCGGCACAGCTGGACTATGGCCTGGACACACAGTCCGGCCGCATCACCAAAAGCGCGGAATGCCGGATCGGACTGGAAGCGGTTGAAAATGACCCGTTCTGCTTCGCCGTACGCGTCCCGGCGCCACTGCCGGAAGGTCTGGAGCAAGCCAGCACCCTGGTGCTGCGGGTCGAAGGGCGGCGCTTGCAGGGCACCGTTCGCCATAGCGAACGCCTGGAGGATGACAGCCTCAGGCTGGAAGTGGAGCCGGACTAGGCTCCACTTTTCATAGCGTGTCGCGAATGCCGTCAGCCATGGGAGCACTTGCAGCCTTTATGAGCGCACTCCTCGCCGTGCTCATGGTGCTTGGCGCAGGCTTCACAGCAATAATGCTTGCCGTGACGGGCAATCGGATGTTCACCGAGTTTGCAGGAACATTTCGGACAATCGCAGATACTTTCACGGTCAATCATGGGTCTGACTCCTCTTGTGTGGTCGCCAGTGCTCATACGCACACCGTAAGTGTAGGAGCTGCCGCAGGCTGCGATCTTTTGTGGCAAGGGAACTTGCTCGCCACAAAAGCTTTGATCAGATACGGAACTGCCCGACCAGGCTGCCCAGGCGCTGACCGAGCTCGGCCAGGCTGCGTGAAGTCTGCGCGCCGAGCTGGGTTTCGTCGGCGACGTTGTCCACCGCCACGGCAATCTGATGCACGCTGCGGTTGATCTCTTCGGCCACGGCGGTCTGTTCTTCAGCGGCGCTGGCGATCTGCGCGTTCATCGAATTGATGGTCGCGATCAACTGGGCCATGGTGTCCAGCGAAGCCCCCGCCTCGTTGGCCTGGGCCGAGGTACCGACGCCCGCCTCGCTGGAGCGACGCATCGCCTCCACCGCCGACTGGGTGCCGGCCTGCAGGCGGTCGATCATGCCCTGGATTTCCTGGGTGCTGATTTGCGTGCGGCTGGCCAGCGCCCGCACTTCATCGGCCACCACCGCAAAACCGCGCCCGGCCTCGCCGGCACGGGCGGCTTCGATGGCCGCGTTGAGCGCCAGCAGGTTGGTCTGGTCGGCAATCGAGCGGATCACCCCCAGCACACTGACAATCGATGACACGTCTTTTTGCAGGCTGTCGAGGGACACGCCGCTGCTGCGGATGTCGTCCACCAGCGCATGGATCTTCTCGATGCTGCCGGCCACCACCCGCTTGGCCGCCTGGCCTTCTTCATCCGTCTGTTGGGCTGCCACCGCGGCGTTCTGCGCGCTCTTGGCCACTTCCTGGGCCGCCGCCGACATTTCGTTGATCGCCGTGGCCACCTGATCGGTCTCATGGCGCTGACGCTCCATGGCCTGGTCCGAGCGATTGGCCTGGTCGGACACCTGATTCACCAGTCCGGTCAGTTGCGAGGTCATTTCGGTGATCTGGCGCACCAGGCCATGGATCTTGTCGACAAAGCGGTTGAACGAGCCGGCCAGCTCACCTAGTTCGTCCTGGCTGGTGATGGTCAGGCGGCGGGTCAGATCGCCCTCGCCCGCCGCGATGTCGTCGAGGTTGGCTTTCATCAAATGCAGCGGACGCAGAATGGTGTTGGCCAGCAACATTCCGGCTGCGGCGATCACCAGCAACACCACGACCGCCACGCCGACGATGCTCAGCACCATGCCTTGCATGCGCTCCTGGACCTTCTCCTGGACCACCGCCACTTGTGCTTCGATGCCGTCGAGATTGACCGAGGTGCCGACCGCCATGTCCCACTTGGGCAGGTATTCGGTGTAGCCGAGCTTGGGCACCAGCACCTGGGTGTTGCCGGGCAATGGCGAGCTGTATTGCAGGTAGTGCGTACCGTCCTTGGCGACTTTCACCAGGTCGCGGTTGACGTAGACACCGTTCGGATCGCGATTGTCCTTGAAGCTCTGGCCCACGCCTTCGGGGCTGTTGGCCTTGAACAGGCGCACGGTGTTGGAGTCGTAGCCGAAGAAGTAGCCGTCCTTGCCATAGGTGATGCTCGACAGCAGCTTGATCACCTGGGCCCGCGCCGCCTCGTCGCCGGGGGTGGCTGCGTCATACAGCGGTTTGATCGTGGTCATGGCCACGGCCACGTAGCTTTGCAAGGTCGCCTTGGCATCGCTGAGCAGGCGTTCGCGGGTCTGCTCGACCTCCTTGCGGGCCTGCTCCTGAAGAATGAACAGCGTGGTCAGGCTGATGACCAGCGCAAACAGCAGCACCGGGAGGACGGCAAGGGACAGGACTTTGGCCTTGAGGCTCATGCGCATGACGTTCACTCTTTTGTTTTTGTTGGCGTGGTTAAAAGCTTTAACGGCATGCCAGGTCAAAAGTTGAACGCCCCGAAAAGATCGCCGCCTTCGGCAGCTCCTACATGGGAAGGGTGTTCACCTGTAGGAGCTGCCGAAGGCTGCGATCTTTTGATCTTGCGCCTGTCAGATCACAGCACCATCGCCGCCACCCAGCCAAACGCCAGCAGCGGCAGGTTGTAGTGGAGGAACGTCGGGACCACGGTGTCCCAGATGTGATGGTGCTGGCCGTCGATGTTCAGGCCGGAGGTCGGGCCGAGGGTCGAGTCCGAGGCCGGCGAACCGGCATCGCCCAGGGCACCGGCCGTGCCGACGATGCACACGATCGCCAACGGGCTGAAGCCCAGTTGCACGCACAGCGGCACGAAGATCGCCGCCAGAATCGGCACGGTGGAGAACGACGAGCCGATGCCCATGGTCACCAGCAACCCCACCAGCAACATCAGCAAGGCGCCAATGCCTTTGCTGTGATCGATGTACGACGCCGACGACTCGACCAGCGTCTGCACTTCACCGGTGGCCTTCATCACTTCGGCAAAGCCCGAGGCGGCAATCATGATGAAACCGATCATCGCCATCATTTTCATGCCTTCGGTGAACAGGTCATCGGTGTCGCGCCATTTGACGATGCCCGACACCGAGAAAATCAGGAAGCCGACCAGTGCACCGATGATCATCGAATCGAGCAACAACTGAATGATGAACGCCGCGGCGATGGCCACGCCGGCCACCATCAGGCTCAGCGGGTTGTATTGCACCGCCACTTGCTCGACTTGCTCGATTTTCGCCAGGTCGTAGACCCGCTTCTTGCGGTAGCTGACAAACGCGATCAGCAAGCCCGCCACCATGCCCAGCGCCGGAATGCCCATGGCGTGGGTCACGTTGATGCCGCTGATGTCCACACCGCTGCGGGCGACGTTGGCCAGCAGGATCTCATTGAGGAAGATATTGCCGAAGCCCACCGGCAGGAACATGTAGGGCGTGATCAGGCCGAAGGTCATGACACAGGCGATCAGTCGACGGTCCAGTTGCAGCTTGGTCAGCACATAAAGAAGCGGTGGCACCAGCAACGGAATGAACGCGATATGGATCGGCAGGATGTTCTGCGAGGCGATGGCCACGACCCAGAGCAGGCCGATCAGCAGCCATTTGACCTGGCCGCCGCCGCTGGCGTGCTGGCGATCGACCATCGCCAGCGCCTTGTCGGCCAGCGCATGGGCCATGCCGGATTTGGCAATCGCCACGGCAAAAGCACCGAGCAAGGCGTAGGACAACGCCACCGTCGCCCCGCCACCCAGGCCGCTGTTGAAAGCCTTGAGCGTCGCCTCGATGCCCAGGCCACCGGTCAGGCCACCTATCAGCGCACCGACGATCAGGGCGATCACCACATGCACGCGGGACAGGCTGAGCACCAGCATGATGCCGACCGCGGCAATGACTGCATTCATTTCGTAACCTCGTGACAAACGGAAAGAGTCCGCCCGGCAGTCTGCGTGAGCCGCCAGCGGATAACAGGAATGGGTTTTATTAGAGGGCGCGCACTTTGCCGGACCGCTGCCGCCTTGTCAAAGCCCACACAAGCCCGTGTAGGAGCTGCCGCAGGCTGCGATCTTTTGATCTTCAACATCAGCAGAGACGCCAAAGATCAAAAGATCGCAGCCTGCGGCAGCTCCTACAGGGGGGAGACGAAATTCGAGGGGTGGCATAAAGAAAGCCGGATCGCGGCCGCTACAGTGCAAAGTCTCAGATATTTATCGAATAAGGACGCCTCCATGTCGCTCAGACAACTTTCCATTCAATGGAAAATCACCCTGCTGGCCGGGCTGTGCCTGGCGGGCATCGTGACCCTGCTGGTGGGTCTTTCGCTGTACCGCATGGAGCACAGCTCCGAGCTGGTGAAAGCCTCGAGCATGGAGATGCTGACCGAATCGGCCCAGGCCCGGATCGAGTCCCAGGGCGAGAACCAGGCACTGGGGATTCGCCAGCAGTTCATGGACGCCTATCAGTACGGCCACGGTTTCTCCCGGCAAGTGCTATTTTTGCGCGAGCAGGCCGAAAAGCGCTTCCTCGATGCCTTCGACCTGCGTGAAGACCTGACCCGCCAGGTCAAGTCGGCCCTGCAGGCCAATCCGGACCTGCTCGGCCTGTCCCTGGTGTTCGAACCCAACGGGCTGGACGGCAAGGACGATCTGTTCGCCGGCCAGGCGGAACTGGGCAGCAACGACAAGGGCCGTTTCGCCCTCTACTGGTCGCAGCCGACGCCGGGCAAGCTGACGTCCATGGCGCTGCCGGAAAAGGACATGGCCGACACCAGCACCGGCCCCAGCGGCGAAGCGGCCAACGCCTGGTTCACCTGCCCGCGCACCACGCTCAAGCCGTGCGTGATCGAACCCTACTTCTATGAGATCGACGGCCAGAACGTGCTGATGACCAGCATCGTTTTCCCGCTGATGGTCAACGGCAAGGTGATCGCCTCGCTGTCGGTGGACATCAACCTCAACAGCCTGCAAGCGGTCAGCCTGGGGGCCAGCAAGAAACTCTACGACGGCCAGACCAGTGTCAGCATCATCAGCCCGGCGGGCCTGCTCGCCGGCTACAGCCCCGACGCCAGCAAACTCAGCCAGCGCCTGGATACCGTCGACAAGGCCAGCGGTACCGAACTGCTGCGCATGCTGGCCGCCAGCAACAAAACCGCCAGCCTGCACAGCCATGAGCAATTGAAAGTGCTGGCCCCCTTCCAGCCGATTCCCGGCGGCAAGTCCTGGGGCGTCCTGCTCGACGTGCCGGAGAAAGTCCTGGTCGGCCCCGCCGAAGCCCTGAAAAAGCAGCTGGACGACAGCAACACCGCCGGCACCCTGGTCGAGCTCGGCCTGGGCGTGCTCGCCGCGCTGCTGGGCCTGGTGCTGGTGTGGCTGATGGCCCGCAGCGTAACCAAACCGATTCTCGGCGTGGCGCACATGCTCGAAGACATCGCCAGCGGCGAAGGTGACCTCACCCGTCGCCTGGCCTACGACAAAAAGGACGAGCTGGGCCAGTTGGCCGGCTGGTTCAACCGCTTCCTCGACAAGCTGCAACCGATCATTGCCGAAGTGAAACGCTCGGTGCAGGACGCCCGCAGCACGGCGGACCAGTCGTCCGCCATCGCCACCCAGACCAGCGCCGGCATGGAGCAGCAGTACCGCCAGGTGGATCAGGTCGCGACCGCCTCCCACGAGATGAGCGCCACCGCCCAGGATGTCGCCCGCAGCGCCGCGCAAGCGGCACACGCCGCCCGCGATGCCGATCAGGCGACCCGTCAGGGCCTGACCGTGATCGACCGCACCACCGCCAGCATCGACAACCTCGCCGCCGACATGAGCGCGGCCATGGTTCAGGTCGAAGGCCTGGCCGCCAACAGCGAGAAGATCGGCACGGTGCTGGAAGTGATCCGCGCGATTGCCGAGCAGACCAACCTGCTGGCCCTCAACGCGGCGATCGAAGCGGCCCGTGCCGGTGAGGCCGGACGCGGTTTTGCCGTGGTCGCCGATGAGGTGCGCAACCTGGCGCGGCGTACCCAGGAGTCGGTGGAGGAAACCCGTCTGGTGATCGAACAACTGCAAAGCGGCACGCAGGAAGTGGTGGGTTCGATGAACAACAGCCATCGCCAGGCCCAGGGCAGTGTCGAGCAGGTTGGCCAGGCCGTGACCGCGCTGCGCCAGATCGGCGACGCGGTGACCGTGATCAACGACATGAACATGCAGATCGCCAGCGCCGCCGAAGAGCAAAGCGCGGTGGCCGAGGAGATCAACAACAACGTGGCGACCATTCGCGACGTGACCGAGTCGCTGTCGGGCCAGGCCAATGAGTCGGCACGGGTCAGCCAGTCGCTCAACAGCCTGGCGAACCAGCAGCAGAGTCTGATGGACCAGTTCCGCGTCTGACCGGAACAACAAAAGATCGCAGCCTTCGGCAGCTCCTACAGGGTTTGGCGTATACCTGTAGGAGCTGCCGAAGGCTGCGATCTTTTGCATCCGACACCACCTGACGCACCCCGAGTGGATATCTGCCGGACCTTGATTATGCTTCATGGAACCTTGCAGTTTTTTCTGGCGTCAACTTGAATGCAAGCCACGTGATCCGATGACTTCAGCCCCAGGGCCTGGGTACGGCAAGTGTTGGTGAGAACTCCGGCCTACAACAAGAGCAAGACGGAGAGTACTCATGGCAGCAATCGACAATACAACCACGGGCAGCGCGCCCAACCACGGGATCACCAAGGAGGAGCGCAAGGTCATCTTCGCGTCGTCCCTGGGCACCGTGTTCGAATGGTATGACTTCTACCTGTACGGCTCCCTCGCGGCGATTATCGCCAAGCACTTCTTCGCCGGCGTCAACGAAACGACTTCCTTCATCTTCGCCCTGCTCGCCTTCGCCGCCGGCTTCGCCGTCCGGCCGTTCGGCGCCATTGTGTTCGGCCGCTTGGGCGACATGATCGGACGCAAGCACACCTTCCTCATCACCATCGTGATCATGGGTGTCTCGACGGCCGTGGTGGGTTTGCTGCCCGGCTACGCGAGCATAGGCGTGGCCGCGCCGATCATCCTGATCAGCCTGCGTTTGCTGCAGGGCCTGGCGCTGGGCGGCGAGTACGGCGGCGCAGCCACTTACGTGGCCGAACATGCGCCCAAGGGCAAGCGCGGCTATTTCACCTCGTGGATTCAGACGACAGCCACCCTTGGCCTGTTTCTTTCACTGCTGGTGATCCTCGCCTGCCGTACCGCGCTGGGCACGGAAGCCTTCGAAGCCTGGGGCTGGCGGATTCCGTTCCTGCTTTCGATCCTGTTGTTGATTATCTCGGTGTACATCCGCCTGCAACTCAGCGAATCACCGGTGTTCTTGAAAATGAAGGCTGAAGGCAAGGCGTCCAAGGCACCGCTGACCGAATCCTTCGCCCGCTGGGAAAACCTCAAGATCGTGATCATGGCCCTGCTCGGTGGCACCGCCGGCCAGGCCGTGGTCTGGTACACCGGGCAATTCTATGCGCTGTTCTTCCTGTTGCAGACGCTGAAGATCGACCCGCAGACCGCCAACCTGCTGATTGCCGGCTCGCTGCTGATCGGCACACCGTTCTTCGTCATATTCGGCAGCCTGTCCGACCGCATCGGCCGCAAGGGCATCATCATGGCCGGCTGCATCATTGCGGCACTGACTTACTTCCCGATCTTCCACGCGTTGACCCAATACGGTAACCCCGACGTGTTCGTTGCGCAGGAGAAGAACCCGGTCACGGTGGTCGCCAATCCCGACCAGTGCTCGTTCCAGTTCGACCCGGTAGGCAAGGCCAAATTCACCAGTTCCTGCGACCTGGCCAAGACCGTGCTGGCCAAACGGGCCATCCCCTACAAGAACGTCAACGCCGAGCCGGGCGCCGTTGCGCAGGTGCGCATCGGCGAGAAAGTGATCGAGAGCTTCGAGGGCACCGGCATGCCGGCCGCCGACTTCAAGGCCAAAAACGATGCCTTCACCGCCACCCTCGCCACCGCCCTCAAGGACGCCGGCTACCCCGAGAAGGCCGACCCGGCCAAGACCAACTACCCGATGGTGCTGTTGCTCCTGACGATCCTGGTGATCTACGTGACCATGGTCTACGGGCCCATCGCCGCCTGGCTGGTGGAACTGTTCCCGGCGCGCATCCGCTACACCTCGATGTCGCTGCCCTATCACATCGGCAATGGCTGGTTCGGCGGCTTCCTGCCGACGGTGGCGTTCGCCATGGTGGCGGCCACGGGGGATATCTATTACGGGCTGTGGTATCCGATCGTCATCGCGGTGATGACGGCTGTGCTGGGTATTTTCTTCATGCCGGAAACCAAGGATCGGGAGATTCATCACACCTGACCCGGGGAACCTCACAAGAACAGTGACATTCAATGTGGGAGCGAGCCTGCTCGCGAAGACGGCAGCACATTCACTATCAATGTGACTGGCAGGCCGCTTTCGCGAGCAGGCTCGCTCCCACAGGGTTCCCGGTTTGGCTTCAAGTGTGTTTGGGCAATTCGATGACAACCTTCAACCCGCCCCACTCGCTTTCCAGCAACGACAGTGTCCCGCCCCAGCTATCGACGATGTCGCGCACGATACCAAGTCCCAGGCCATGCCCATGGGTCTGCTCATCCAGCCGCGTTCCCCGGCCGAACACCTGATCACGACGCTCTTGGGGAATACCCGGCCCGTCATCTTCCACACTGAGCTCAAACCCGTTCGCCAACTCGGCGACACTCACGCGAACCTCCGCATCCGCCCATTTGCAGGCGTTATCCAGCAGGTTGCCCAACAGTTCCAGCAGGTCTTCACGATCCCATGGCAATTGCAGGCCGGCCGGAGCGCGGTAGCTCAGCGCCAGGTGTTCGCCATGGATCATGTTCAGGGTTGCCAGCAATCCGGGGAGTTCGGCATCGCAATCAAACAGCGCGCCCGGCAGCGCATCACCGGATAACCGCGCACGATTGAGTTCCCGATTGAGCCGTTGCTCGACCTGCTGCAGTTGTTCCTTGAGGGTCTTGCGCAGTTGCGGATGCGCCTCAAGCTGCTCGCTCGAGGCCAGGCTCAACAGCACCGCCAGCGGTGTTTTCAACGCATGGCCGAGGTTGCCCAGGGCATTGCGTGAGCGCTTGAGGCTGTCCTCGGTGTGGGCCAGCAAGTGGTTGATCTGCGCCACCAGTGGCTCCAGCTCCAGCGGTACCTGATCATCGAGTTGTGAGCGCTGGCCCTGTTGCAACTGCGCGATCTGCTCGCGGGCCTGTTCCAGCGGACGCAAGGCGCGGCGCACGGTAATCCGTTGCAGCAACAGAATCAGCAGCAGCCCGGTCAAACCCAGGCCCAACCCGAGCTGTTGCACGCGCCGGAAGCTTTCGCGTATCGGTGTGTAATCCTCGGCGACGCTGATGGAGATCGGCAACCCCAGGCGTCGATAGTCCGTACGCAGCACCAGCAACTGTTGCCCTTCCGGCCCCAGCTGCAGATCGTCGTGCAGGCCGGGGTGATCGAGCGCCGGCAGCTCCTGATCCCATAACGAACGGGAACGCCAATGGCCATCGGTGAAATCGATGCGGAAATAATGCCCGGAAAACGGCCGCTGATAGGCCGGCGACAGACGTCGCTCATCCAGTTGCAAGCCTTGCGGCCCGCGCACCAGCGCCGCCAGCAGGCTCTCGCTGTCATTGCGCAACCCGGCTTCGAGGTAGCGCTGCAAACCCATTTCGAACAGCCACAGGCTGGTTTGCGCCAGCACCAGGCCAACGACCACCATCACGCTGATCAGGCCCAGGCTCAAGCGACGCTGGATCGATCTCACCGGGCTTGCCCGCCGAACAGGTAGCCTTGGCCACGCCGGGTTTCGATCACGCTTTTGCCGAGCTTGCGGCGCAAATGGTTGACATGGACCTCCAGCACATTGGAATCGCGCTCGGTTTCACCGTCATAGAGGTGTTCAGCGAGGTGGCTTTTGGAGAGGATCTGCTCGGGGTGCAGCATGAAATAACGCAACAGGCGAAACTCCGCGGCGGTCAGCTGAATGTCCGCACCGTCGCGGACAACGCACTGGCGCCCCTCGTCCAGGTGCAGTCCGGCGGCCTGGAGCGTCGGCTGGTTGACCTGGCCATGGGAGCGGCGCAGCAGCGCCTGGATGCGCAAAAACAGCTCCTCGGGATGAAAGGGTTTGGTCAGGTAATCGTCGGCGCCGGCCTTGAGGCCCTCGATGCGTTCGGCCCAGGAATCCCGGGCCGTGAGGATCAGCACCGGCGTGGCCAGCCCCGCCGCGCGCCATTGCGCCAGCACCTCGAGCCCCGGCACGCCCGGCAGGCCGAGGTCGAGGATGATCAGGTCGTAAGGTTCAGTGCTGCCCTGATGCACCGCGTCGCGACCGTCGGCCAGCCAGTCCACCGCATAACCCTGGCGGTTGAGACCGGCCAGCAGTTCGTCGGCCAGGGGCACATGGTCTTCCACCAGAAGCAAACGCATGGATCAGTCTTCCTTGTCTTTCAATAATCGGCCGTCAGTCGCATCGATGTGCAGCTCACGGACCACGCCTTCGGGCGTCAGCAATTCGACATCATAAAGGTAGATGTCGTGCTTCTCTTCGAGTTCGGCTTCCAGCAGTTTTGCGCCGGGGTAGCGATCCATCGCTTGCTGCAACAGTTGCTCCAGCGGCAGGATCACGCCCTGTTGACGCAGGCGCAGGGCTTCATCCTGATCCAGGTCGCGGGCCATCACCGCCGAGCAGAATGCCAGAAGCAGCAGCGCCATCCTGCGCGCGAAACATCGATTGAGTAGAAACACCTTCATTACGAATCCTGATGATCCTTGAGTCACTGCCCGCTGACCGGTCTAATGCGAGTGGTGTGAGCTTCTCGAAAGCCACAATGGTACCAGCGTTGCGTCGGGGGGCCAGGCGAGCCACCTTAACCCGCTGAACTTAATTGAAACTGAATGGCCATCATTGGCCACACCGCATCCCCTGTAGGAGCGAGCCTGCTCGCGATGGTCGTCAACGATTACGCTGGTAACCTGACACCCCGCGGCGTTCCAAGGTCCATCGCGAGCAGGCTCGCTCCTACAGGGGATGTGGTGTTTATATTTCCCCCGTTTCAACATTCGAGACCGGTATGACCGCCATCCACATCAAGTTCCCTTCCCTGACCCTCAAGGCCGGTCCGCGCGCTCTTGCGCGCATCCGTGAGAGCGGCTTGAATGCCGCCGAGGTCGGCACCTTGCCCGGTGCGGCGGGCGGTCCGAAGGCGCTGGGGATTCAGGGGCTGGACCTGGCGCTGTTCGGCGAGTGGCTGCCGGCGGCACCGCGGGAGCGCTCGCTGATTGGTGCATCGGTGGGTTCCTGGCGCTTCGCCAGCGCCTGCCTGCCGGACGCCGCCGAGGGCATCCGGCGTCTCGGGCAGCTGTACACCGAGCAAAACTTTGCCAAGGGCGTGACCATGGCGCAAATCAGCCAGAGCTCCCGGCGCATGCTCGATGACCTGCTCGACGGTCGTGATGCCTCGATCCTCGGCAACAGCGCCTACCGCCTGAACATCATGGTGGTCAAAAGCCACGGCCTGCTCGCCGACGACCATCGCGGTCGCCTGGGGCTGGGCCTGTCCTCGGTCATTGCCGACAACCTGCGCGGCCGGGCGCGGCTGGCCCGGCACTTCGAACGCCTGATCATCCACGACCCGCGCCTGGCGCCGCCGGTCGACGCCTTGAACGACTTCCCGTCGCGCTTCGTCGCCCTCAATAGCGGTAATTTGCGCCAGGCCCTGCTGGCTTCCGGCTCGATCCCGATGGTCATGGAAGGCGTGCGCGACCTGCCGGGCGCCGGCGCCGGCACCTTCCGCGACGGCGGTCTGCTGGACTATCACCTGGACCTGCCCTACAGCGGCGATGACATCGTGCTCTACCCGCATTTCACCGACCGGGTGATTCCCGGCTGGTTCGACAAGACCCTGCCGTGGCGCCGCGCCTGCCCGGCCCGCTTGCAAAACGTGCTGCTGCTGGCACCGTCGAAGGAATACCTGGCGCGCCTGCCCTACGGCAAGCTGCCGGACCGTAATGACTTCAAGCGCTTCATGGGCGATGCCCCGAGCCGGCAGAAATACTGGCGCACGACGATGGAGGAAAGCCGCCGCCTGGGCGACGAATTCCTCGAACTGGCCGCCAACGGTCGCCTCGGCGAGCGCTTGCTGACCCTTTAGTCAGGACAAACTGGTAAACTCGCCGCCTGCCCGAATCGCTGCGGCGAACGCCACCTGAACAGAGCTGAAAAACTGTGGAAATTTTCAAGGAATTTACTTTCGAATCCGCCCACCGCCTGCCCCACGTACCGGACGGCCACAAGTGCGGGCGCCTGCACGGTCACTCGTTCAAAGTGGCGATTCACCTGAGCGGCGATCTTGATCCGCACACCGGCTGGATCCGCGACTTCTCCGAGATCAAGGCGATCTTCAAGCCGCTGTACGAGCGTCTGGACCACAATTACCTGAACGATATTCCCGGCCTGGAAAACCCGACCAGCGAAGTGCTGGCCAAGTTTATCTGGAATGAGATGAAGCCACTGTTGCCAGAGCTCAGTGCGATTCGTATCCACGAAACCTGCACCAGCGGTTGTATCTATCGCGGCGAGTAAAAACACCGCCCCCTTGTAGGAGCGAGCTTGCTCGCGATGGACGCCAGGGCACCGCGGGCTGCCAGATACCACGCGTAATCGTTGACGTTCTTCGCGAGCAGGCTCGCTCCTACTGGGGAACAGCGTTTTGTCAGAGAAATAAAGAACAGCCTTCATCGGCTGTTTTTTTATGCCTATGCTTTTTGCCTCTTCCCCGCCAAGAGGACAAGCCCATGACTGACTGGCCACTGCCCCAGACCTATCGCTTCAAAGGGCACGCCGTGCGCTACGCCGTGCGCGGCGATGGCCCGCCGCTGGTGTTCGTGCATGGCACGCCCTTCTCCTCCTGTGTCTGGCACCGGATTGCCCCGCACTTCATCCACACGCACCGGGTGCACTATTTCGATCTGCTGGGCTACGGGCAATCCGAGAAAGTCGATGGCGACGTGTCCCTGGGTGTGCAGAACGAATTGCTGGCGCAGTTGCTGGAGCATTGGGGCCTGGATCGCCCCGACGTGGTGGCCCACGACTTCGGCGGCGCCACCGCCCTGCGCACGCATCTGCTCAATGGCAAGGATTACCGCAGCCTGACGCTGATCGATCCGGTGGCGCTGACGCCCTGGGGTTCGCCATTCGTGCAGCATGTGCGCCAGCATGAAGCGGCGTTCAGCGGACTGCCCGATTACATCCAGCGCGCCATCGTGCCGACCTATATTCGCGGGGCCATCCAGCGCGACATCCCCGACGCCGAACTCGCCCCTTACGTTCAGCCGTGGCTGGGGGAGCGGGGGCAAGCAGCGTTTTACCGGCAGATCGCACAGATGGACGAGCGCTATACCCGTGAGGCCGAAGGCTTGTACCCGACGATTCGCTGCCCGGTGCAGATTCTGTGGGGTGAAGACGATCAGTGGATTCCCGTCGAACGCGGGCGGGCCTTGCAGCAAATGATTCCCGGTGCGCAGTTCCATCCGATACCCAATGCCGGTCATCTGGTTCAGGAAGATGCGCCCGAAGCCATAGTCGCGGCGTTGCTGCGATTCTTGCCCCTGCAATAAATATCCTGAACAAGCCCAACCCTCTGTGGGAGCGAGCCTGCTCGCGAAGACAATGTCACCTCCGACATCGAATTGGCTGACACACCGCCTTCGCGAGCAGGCTCGCTCCCACATTGGATCAATGTCACTGGCGGGGACCGCCGTTGGCGAGCTAACGTAGAGATATTGCCTACACGATTCGCTAAAAGGACTCGCCCGATGCACATCATCAACGCCCGTCTGCGCAACCAGGAAGGCCTGCATGAGTTGAACCTGGAAAACGGCCTGATCAGCAGCATCGCCCGCCAGATCGAGGCCCCGACCCTGGGCCCTGGCGACCTGGATGCCGGCGGCAACCTCGTGGTGCCGCCCTTTGTCGAGCCGCACATCCACCTCGACGCGACCCTGACCGCCGGCGAGCCGCGCTGGAACATGAGCGGCACGCTGTTCGAAGGCATCGAGTGCTGGGGCGAGCGCAAGGTGACCATCACCCACGAAGACACCAAGACCCGTGCCAAGAAAACCATCCAGGCCCTCGCCGCCCACGGCATCCAGCATGTGCGCACCCACGTCGATGTCACCGACCCGCAACTGACCGCACTCAAGGCGATGCTCGAAGTGCGCGAGGAAAGCCGGCACCTGGTCGACCTGCAAATCGTCGCCTTCCCTCAGGAAGGCATCGAGTCGTACCGCAATGGTCGCGAGTTGATGGAAGAGGCGATCCGCATGGGCGCAGACGTGGTCGGTGGCATTCCGCATTTCGAGTACACCCGCGACCAGGGTGTCAGCTCGGTGAAGTTCCTCATGGACCTTGCCGAACGCAGCGGTTGCCTGGTCGACGTGCATTGCGACGAAACCGACGACCCGCATTCACGCTTTCTCGAAGTGCTCGCCGAAGAGGCCCGCAGCCGCGACATGGGTTCGCGGGTCACGGCCAGCCACACCACGGCCATGGGCTCCTACGACAACGCCTACTGCGCCAAGCTGTTTCGCTTGCTCGGGCATTCGGGGATCAGCTTTGTCTCCTGCCCCACCGAAAGCATCCACCTGCAAGGTCGCTTCGACAGCTTCCCGAAACGCCGGGGCGTGACCCGGGTCAACGAGTTGCTGGAAGCGGGCATGAACGTGTGCTTCGGCCAGGACTCCATCGTCGATCCGTGGTACCCGCTGGGCAATGGCAACATTTTGCGGGTGCTCGAGGCCGGGCTGCACATCTGCCACATGCTCGGTTATCGCAACCTGCAAAGCGCGCTGGACCTGGTGACGGACAACAGCGCCAGGGCCATGAACCTCGGCGAGCGCTATGGCCTGGAACGCGGGCGGCCGGCGAACCTGCTGATTCTGTCGGCGGAGAGTGATTACGAGGTGATCCGCAGCCAGGGGTTGCCGCTGTACTCGGTGCGCGAGGGTAAGGTGTTGATGAAGCGGACGATGCCGGTGGTGGAGTTCAGTGAGCTGAGCTGAGTTTGGTGTTGGCTGATCTGGCCTCTTCGCGAGCAAGCCCGCTCCCACAGTGATCTTCAGTGGACACAATATTTGTGTATGGCTGCAATCCTGTGGGAGCGGGCTTGCTCGCGAAGGCTATTTTGAAGTCAATCGATTAGTCGAGCCGTACCAAACAGACTGACCCGACTCAACTCCCCCAACTCCTCTTCCAGCAAGATCGGCGCTGTGCCACCCGGCATCGTCACCTTCACTTCCCCGGCCTTGACCCAACCCACGCGCCAGGCCGCACAGGCCACCGCACTGGCGCTGGTCCCCGACGACGCCGTCGGCCCCTCGCCGCGCTCGAATACCCGCGCGGCGATGTGTCCTTCCGACAAGCGCATCGCCCATTGCAGGTTGATCCCCGCCGGACAGGGTTTGCCTGCACCAACCGGCATGGCGTAGGCAATTTGCATCAACCCGTCACCCAGCGCCGGTTCTCGCATCTGCTCATTACTCGGCAAGTCGTCGGCGTTTTCGACCAGCGTCACGCAATGCGGATTACCGACCCGCGCGAACTGGCTGCGCGACCATGCGCCATTGAGTGCCGACAGCGGTTTGACGTGGCTGAGTTCGCGGCCATTCAACAGCACCGTTTCAACACCCTCGGCACTGACCGCCGACGGCCCGAAACCAGGCTGGCCAAGGTCAAGCCAGAAACCCTGCACATCCTCGACTTGAGCGGCTTTCACCGAAGTCTGCCCCGGTGAAGGCGTGTCGGACTTGTCGTGGTGAACCCTCAGCAGACAGGCTTCGTCGCGGGGTAAAAGCCCTTGGTCGCTCAACGCCTGGGAAAAAATCGTCAGCCCGTTGCCACTGCGCTCGGCCAAGGTGCCGTCGGTGTTGACGATCAACAGGTCAAAGGGTGGCGACGACTGGAACGGTCCGACCAGCAATCCGTCGCTGCGATGATCCTTGCTGCCGGCCGGTTGGGTGCCGGGTGCCCAGTTGCAGCAGGCTTCGATGGCCGCCACAGCCCAAGCCTGACGAGTTTGCGCTGCGTGGCTGGCCTGATCGGGCAAGTCGATGCCCTGGTGGCGCAATTCTTCGGGCGCTACCACGATGTAAATATTGCCCCGTGCATCGTACCTCTGCGCCATGGCGCCCTCCGTGTGTCATTGGAATGGCTGCAACATATCGCGAAAAACAGCGGCGCTGTGCAACGATGTCGCCCTGTTTGACCGTAAAACTTTCCGGGCACTGATCGAACCCTCCTCGGTCGATCACTGTCCGTTGAGGACGTGACGTTTTTTGCCAGGGATTGATATGACCAGCCTCAACAGCCAGACCACCTTCGTTCCCGGCCGCCTGGAACAGATGTCCACGCGCATCGCCTTTTTCATCGCCGGGTTCGGCATCGCCGCGTGGGCGCCGCTGGTGCCCTATGCCAAGGCCCGGGCCGGGCTGGATGAAGGCACCCTGGGTCTGTTGCTGCTGTGTCTGGGGGTCGGTTCGATCCTGGCGATGCCGATGGCCGGGATCCTGGCCACGCGTTTCGGCTGCCGGCGGGTGACGACCGGCGGGACCTTGCTGATCTGTGCCGCCCTGCCGCTGCTGGCGACGGTGTCATCGATTCCGGCCTTGATCGCGGCGCTGTTCATGTTCGGCGCGGGCCTTGGCACGGTGGATTCGACGGTCAACCTGCAAGCGGTGATCGTCGAGCGCGCCAGCGGCAAAAACATGATGTCGGGTTCCCATGGCCTGTTCAGCCTGGGCGGGATCGTCGGTGCGGCAGGCGTCAGCGGCTTGCTGGGCCTGGGGATTTCACCGCTGGGAGCCACGCTGGTGGTGATCGTGATGCTGCTGATCGCCTTGGCCAAGGCCGTACCGCACCTGTTGCCCTACGGCAGTGAAAGTTCAGGGCCGGCGTTCGCGGTGCCCCATGGCATCGTCCTGTTCATCGGTGGCATGTGCTTCATCGTGTTCCTCGCCGAAGGCGCGGCGCTGGACTGGAGCGCGGTATTCCTGGCACAGGAACGTGGCATCGACACGGCGTATGCGGGCCTGGGCTATGCGGCGTTTGCCTTGACCATGACGGCCGGACGCTTGACCGGTGACAAAATCGTACGGCGGCTGGGCGCGACACGGGTGATTGTGTTCGGCGGGCTGACGGCTGCCGCGGGCTTGTTTCTGGCGACGTTCGCCTCGAGTTGGGAGGCGGCGCTGGTGGGTTACGCGCTGCTGGGCGCCGGTTGCTCGAACATCGTGCCGGTGCTGTACACCGCCGTGGGCAAGCAGACGGTCATGCCCGAGAGCATCGCCGTGCCGGCCATTACCACCCTGGGTTATGCGGGAATACTCGCAGGGCCTGCGCTGATCGGCTTTGTCGCCCATGGCGCCAGCTTGAGTTTTGCCTTCGGGTTGATGGCGGTGCTGCTGGTGGCGGTGGCCGTTGGCGGGAGGGTGTTGAAAGTCTGAATTGTGGCGAGGGGGCTTGCCCCCGTTCGGCTGCGCAGCAGTCGCAAATCGGTTAATGCGTTCTATCTGTAGAACTGAAGTTACCGGATTCGGGACCGCTTCGCGGCCCAACGGGGGCAAGCCCCCTCGCCACAGATCGGCTAGAACCCGACACTGGCCTGCACAAAGAACGTACGCGGCGCGCCGACGTACATGCCCGAGTTGTTGTCGCTTGAACGGGTGAAGTACTGCTTGTCGAAGATGTTCTTCACCCCCGCCCCCAGTTTCAGGTTCGACACCTGCGGGCCGAAGTCATAGCCGCTACGCACGTTCCAGGTCACGTAACCCGGAATGTCGCCGAACTGACCGTCGGCGGAGCCTTCGGTGATGTAGTTGCCGTTGAAGCTGCCATCGGCGTTCACACCGGTGCCCGGCGAGCGCTGTTTCGACTGGGCGAACGCATCGAGGTTCCAGGTCCAGCGGTTGATGTCGTAACGCAGGCCGGCGGTGGCCACCTGACGGGAGTAGAACGGCAGGTCACGGCCCTTGAAGCCCGGGATTTCACCTTCATAAGTGGCACGGGTGTAGGTGAAACCGGCGTTGGCGCTCAGGCCGTCGAGGCGTGGGTCCAGTGCCGCCATATCGTAATGCACCGAGGTTTCGATGCCCTGGTGCTTGGTCGCGCCGAGATTGGTCCAGCCCACGTCATTGCTGATGTATTGCAGTTCGTCGTCGAAGTCGATGTAGAACAGCGTCACCTCGCCGCCCCACACGTCATCGTTGTAGCGCGTACCGATTTCGTAGGTCTTGGCCTTTTCCGGCTGCAGGCCGTTGGCAGGCTCATTACCGATACCGCCCTGCCCCAGCTGGAAATACTGCAGCGCGCCGAACGAGGTTTCGTAGTTGGCGAACAGCTTCCAGGCCTCGGACATGTGGTACATCACGCTCAGGGCCGGCAGCGGCTCGTTGCTTTCGATGCTGCGTTTTTTCTCCGGCACTGGTTTACCGGCCGTGTCGAGTACCGGCCGGTCATGCCAATCGGTGTTGATATGTTCGAAGCGAATACCCGGGGTGACGGTCCAGTTGCCCACGTCGATCTTGTTGTCGACGTAGACCGAATTGGCCTCGGTTCCACCGGTGCGGTCCTGATAGACATGGCCGTCCGCCCCCGGACGCACGACGGGCTCGTTGTTGACCAGCGCCACACGGCTGGCCTCTTCGTGCATGGCTTCCTTCAGGTAGCGATAACCGACGCTGACTTCCTGGGTGGTCGGGCCCACATCAAACACATGGGACACCCGTGGTTCGATACCGAAGGTGTAGTAGCTGCGCGGATAGGAGTTGAGTGTCTTCAGGTCGCGAGAGGCGATGGTGCTGCCACGAAAACTGTCGGTGTAGTAGGTCAGCACTTCGGCCTGGGTGCGATCGTCGATCTGCCGCGCCCACTTGAACGACACATCCTTGCGACGGCCGCTGAAGTTGTCGTAGTCGCGCACCGACTGGAACGGGTCGGCGTCGTACTGCGCCTGGGTCAGGCCGCCGGGCATGTCGGCCTTGGCGTCGTAGTAATGGAAGTTGAGGCTGAAATCGTCGACATCGGTCGGTGCCCAATGGGTCTTGAGGATCACGTCGTCGATGTCGTTGCCGTTGTTGCTTTCACGGTAACCGTTGCCGTTCACGCCGGAGTACAACAGCGCCACGCCCATGCCGTTGTCGGCGGTGCCGCCCATGAACGCCGTGTCGATGTGTTTCCAGCCACCGTGCTGCGACGTTTCCAGGGTGGTGCCGATTTCCGCGGAGGCCTGTTCCGGGATCGCGCGGGTCACGAAGTTGATCACACCGCCGACGTTTTGCGGCCCGTAGCGCACGGAGCCGGCACCGCGTACCACGTCGATGCTGTCGAGGTTGCCGGAGGAAATCGGTGCCATGGACAGTTGTGGCTGACCGTAGGGCGCGAACGCCGCCGGGATGCCGTCGATCAGCACGGTGGAGCGAGGCGACAGGCGCGAAGTCAGGCCACGCACGCCGACGTTGAGGGAAATGTCGCTGCCACCGGTGCCGTTGGCGTCCTGCACTTGTACGCCGGGAACACGTTTCAACACCTCGCCGACGTTCATCGCACCCTGCTCGACCATCGCTTCGCGGCGCACCACCGTTCGGGCGCCAGGGTGGTTCTGCACCAAGGCGGCATCGGCGTCATCGAGCCAGTCACCCACCACCTTGATGTCGGTCACGCCCAGCTCCAGCGGGCCATTGGCCGCCGAAGTCGGCGCCGGCATCAGGGTCACCGAACCTTCATCGATCTGGTATTGCAGGCCACTGCCTTGCAGCAACTGGCGCAGTGCGTCTTCCGGGGAAATATTGCCGTCCACCGCCGGAGCCTGTTTGCCGGCGACCAGCTCAGGGCTGAAGAACACCTGAAGCGAGGTTTGCTGGCCCAACTGGCTCAAGGCTTGTCCCAAGGGTTGCGCCGGGATGCGGATGCCGTCGGCGGCAAAGGCCTGGGGCATTGCAACGTTGACCGCCAGGGCGAGCGCCAGCGGCAACCAGGGGAATTTGTTGTTTTTAGCGGTGGAGTTTTTCACGTCGAACGTAATCCTGTGGATCGCAAAAGTGTGCGCTTGTTAATGCAAACCAGTTGCAGTTGAACAGGAAGACGATGAACTCGAAAAAAACCTGAATTTTATTTTGAAATAATTTCCTGGCTGCCATCGCCAAGGGTGCGCACGGCCACCGGCAGAATGCTCGGCAAGGCCTTGAGCAGTGCGTCGGTGTTGTCGGACTTGAACACGCTGGTCAGGCGCAGATCGCCGACCGCTGCGCTGGCGACCTTGAGCGGTTTCTCCCGATAACGTGAGACCTGCTCGGCGACGTCGGCCAGGCGGGCGTTGTTGAACACCAGCTTGCCGCTGCGCCAGGCGGTCATTTCCGCCGGGTTGACGGCGTAGGCGGCCGCGACCTTGCCCTGGGCATCAACATGGGTGCCCAGGCCTGCTGTCAAATTGATGAAATCGTTATCGGCAGCCTCGCGTCCCTGGACCTTGACCGTGCCCTGCTCCACCACCACCCGGGTTTCGCTGGCGCCACGGCGTACGTCGAACCGGGTGCCGGTGACCGTGACCTTGCCGCTGCCCGACTCGACCACAAAGGGTCGGCGGGTGTCGTGCTCGACGCTGAACATCGCTTCGCCTTCGCTCAGCTCAACGTAGCGCTGAGCCTTTTCAAAACGCACCTGAATCCGGCTGCGGCTGTCCAGATCCACCGCCGAACCGTCCGGCAACGCCACATGGCGGCGCTCATTCAGGGCCGTTGAAAACTCGGCGGTGTAAGGCGCCGGATGATTCAGGCTGCTGAACAGACCCAGGCCGAGCGCCACCGCGACCACGCTGGCGGCTACCGCGTAACGCAGCACCGGACGAGTTTTTTTCAGGGCTGGCGGGGTGTCACACAAGGCACGCAAACGCGCCGCCGGCAGCAAATCGGCGGCGCGCCACAACCCCTGGAGCATTTCGAATTCGTTTCGGTGTTGGGGGTGTTCGTCCAGCCAGGCCTGAAACCGGCGACGCACTTCGACATCGACGACAGGTTCCTGCAAACGTACAAACCATAGCGCCGCGTCATCGCGAACCGTTGTTTGCCCGCACGCACAATCACGAGTATCCATCATGGAAGTTCCTGTTGGGCCGGGAAAAAGTCATCACACCGCATCGGCTTGGCGTAGGAGCTGCCGAAGGCTACGATCTTTTGGCGGTCTTGGCGTTGCCGAAGATCAAAAGATCGCAGCCTTCGGCAGCTCCTACAGGTAGGTTCATGGCCGCAGCACATCATGACTGCAACCCGTCCAGGCGATCGCGCAGGTGCCGAAGCGTGCGGATCATATACTTTTCCACCATGTTCTTGGACAGTCCCAGGCGTTCGGCGATTTCGGCCTGGGTCAGGCCCTCGATTTTCTGCCAGACAAACACCTTGCGGCAGTTGACCGGCAACTCGGTGAGCGCCCGCTCGATGGAATCAGCCAGCTGGATCGCGTGCATGAAATGCTCCGGGTCGCCGGTCGGCGACTCACTGAGATCGATCGCCTCTGACTCCATGGCGCCCCGCCGGTCCTCACGCCGATAACCATCCACGGCAATGTTGCGCGCGGTCTGGTGCAAATACGCCCGAGGCTGTTCCACCCGCGCCGAATCGGACTCAAGCACCCGCACGAAGGTGTCGTGGGCCAGGTCCTCGGCCTGCTGACGATTCCTCAGGCGACGGGTCCAGGTACCAACCAACTCTTCGTAATGCTCGAAAAAGCCGTGTCTGCGGGGCAGCTTGAGGGTCATTGCGGTGTGCTGTGGAAACGGGGTGTGAATAGTAATGCTTCTTATTAAACCAAAGCAATCGCTTCCCACCTCAAACACGACCCCTGTAGGAGCTGCCGAAGGCTGCGATCTTTTGATCTTTCTTGCAAAAATCAAAGATCAAAAGATCGCAGCCTTCGGCAGCTCCTACAGGTAACAAAAAAAAGGCCGCTGATTGCTCAGCGGCCTTGATCAAACCGACGGGTTACTCCGTCTTGCAGATGCCATCGAAGCCGTCATTCACAGGTCGGTAATTTCCTTGTGGCGAGGCACCAGCATCTTCATCACACTCCACGCCACCAGATAGGCCAGCGCGCAGACGGCGAACATGATCATGTAGCCGGTACGGATTTCACCCACCGATTTGTAGTAGTCGAACACCCAGCCACCGATCTTGGTCAGCAGGACGCCGCCCAACCCACCCGCCATGCCGCCAATGCCGACCACGGAGGCGACGGTCTTTTGCGGAAACATGTCGGACACCGTGGTGAAGATGTTGGCCGACCAGGCCTGATGCGCCGATGCGCCCACACCAATCAGCAACACCGGTACCCAGACGCTGATGTGCCCCAATGGCTGCGCCAGCAGCACGACCAACGGGAAAACGGCAATCACCAGCATGGCTTTCATGCGGCCGTCATACGGTTTGTCGCCACGGGCCATGAAATAGCTGGGGAACCAGCCGCCGCCAATACTGCCGACCATGGTCATGCTGTACAACACCGCCAGTGGCACCACGATGGCTGCGCCTTTCAGGCCGTACTGCTCCGACAGGTAGGTCGGCAGCCAGAAGAGAAAGAACCACCACACACCATCGGTCATGAACTTGCCGAAGGCGAACGCCCAGGTCTGACGGTATTTGAGCAATTGGAACCACGAAACCTTTTTGCCGACGCCCGTCTGCACAGCAGCGCTGGCGGGGGAATCACTGCGGATGTGCGCCAGTTCCTGCGCCGACAGGCGCTTCTGCTGCTCCGGCTTGTCGTACAGCACCAGCCATACGCCCATCCAGATAAAGCCCAGCATGCCGATCACGATGAACGCTGTCTGCCAGCCCCACAGGCCAGCGATCAGCGGCACCGAAATGGGTGCCAGGATCGCGCCGACGTTGGCCCCGGAGTTGAAGATGCCGGTGGCGAAGGAGCGTTCCTTCTTCGGGAAATACTCAGCGGTGACCTTGATGGCGGTCGGGAAGTTGGCCGATTCACCGATCGCCAGCACGGCGCGCGACAGCATGAAGCCGGCGATCGAGACCGGGATGACCGCAATACCCAGCGCGCCACAGATGGCGGCGATCCCCTCGCCCATGGGTTCTGCAAAGGCGTGCATGACGGCGCCGGTCGACCAAATGCAAATCGCCACCACAAAAGCGGCCTTGGTGCCGATCTTGTCCACTACACGGCCCGCGAACAGCATGGAAATCGCGTAGGTGAACTGGAAGACGGCGGCAATGTTGGCGTAATCGGTGTTGCTCCAGCCAAACTGCCTCGACAGATCCGGCGCCAGCAGGCTGAGCACCTGGCGGTCGAGGTAATTGACGGTGGTTGCAAAAAACAACAATGCACAAATGGTCCATCGGTATTTACCGACAGACTGGCTGACGCGTTGCGCAGTAATGGGCTCGTTCAAGTTCATGGCATCACTTTATTGTAGATTTTGGGTGATGATCTCTCGGTGTAAAACGAGATCGATTGGGCCGCCGGGCTTCACTTCAATGCATCAGTCCACGACGAAACGGGCCCTATTCCGCCAAGGGATTGGGCCAACTGATTTCGGACAACTCATCAGACAACTCACTGAGAAACAGGGACTGATTGCTCAGCCTGCGTTTCTCACGCGAGTCAGTGACGGGTTGTCTCAGGTAACGGGCGCAAGGGTGTGTGCACATAGAAGCCGATGGCTGAACACGGGAACTTCAGGGGCGAGAGGGAGGCGATTGGATTCATGTTGAGGTCGACACTCTTTTTATTTTTAATTTTGGACGTGCATGTCATATGTCGTCGTATGACTTAAGCGATTTATAGCCAGTCCAATGGGCCACTGTCAACAAGAAAACTCCTTAGACCTGAACGGCCTGACCGTCCTGAAAATGCGATATATAATCGAATAACCCCGTTAAACGGGCTCTTGGACCCAGGTGCCGCGACGCGCCGCTCGCTGCCTTGTGAGTTTTGAAAGGGGACACCGAGCCTTCATTGTTGTACGACAACCGATAAAAAAGCAGTCAGAATCCGCCCACTGCGCGCAATCAGGCACAGATCCAAAGGTTTTTGGCAGGATTCCCAATGCAGCCATTCACTGGCTGTAGCAAAGTGCGGGCATGGCTGTTATCGGCTTTTCCGAAGGAACCCAGAATGTTCACCTCCCTTGCATTGCGAAACAGAAAACCGCTGGCCCGTCTCGCCCTGGCTATCACGCTGGGCACGCTTGGCCTGCCTTACTGGGCGGGCAATGCCCAGGCCCACGGCGGTCATGCCGACATGGTGCCGCTGCAAGAGGGTCTGGAGGCCTTTGGTGCCACGGTGAAATGGGACGACTACGCCAACCTGTTCACCATTGCCAAGGACGGGGTCTATCTCAAGGTCAAGCCCGACAGCAAAGTGGCGATGCTCAACGGCAAGCGCATCGAGCTGACGGTGCCGGTGGTGTTCAAGGACCATAAGGCGTTCATGTCCACCGACTTCATCAACCAGGTGTTCCAGTCCGGGCTGGACAAGACCTTCGTCGTCGAGACCCGCCCCAACCCGCTCAACCCCCTGAGCGCCGCCGAAATCACCACGGCCGTGGACATCGTCAAGAAATCGGACAACTACAAGCCCGGTTTCCGTTTCACCGAAGTCTCGGTCAAGGCGCCGCCCAAGGATCAGGTGTGGAACTTCGCCCTCACCGGGCAGAACGTCGCCCAGCCGCGCGAGGCCTCGATCGTGGTGCTCGACGGCAAACACGTGATCGAAGCGCTGGTGGATCTCGACACCAAGACACTCAAGTCCTGGAAGCCGATCGAAGGCGCCCACGGCATGGTCTTGCTGGACGACTTCGCAACGGTGCAATCAGCCGTCGAGACCAGCCCGGAATACGCCCAGGCCCTGGCCAAGCGCGGTATCAACGACGTGAAGAAGGTCGTGGCGACGCCACTGACCGTCGGTTACTTCGACGGCAAGGACGGCCTGGCGCAGGACAAGCGCCTGCTGAAAATCGTCAGCTACCTCAACACCGGTGACGGCAACTACTGGGCGCACCCGATCGAGGGCCTGGTGGCGATTGTCGACCTGGAACAGAAGAAACTGATCAAGATCGAAGACGACGCGCTGATTCCGGTGCCGATGAAACCGACGCCGTATGACGGGCGCGGACGCCAGGGCGTCGCAGTCAAACCGCTGGAAATCATCGAGCCAGAGGGCAAGAACTACACCATCAGCGGCAACAGCATTCACTGGCAGAACTGGGATTTCCACGTTCGCCTCGATTCTCGGGTCGGCCCGATCCTGTCCACCGTCACCTACGACGACAAGGGCAAGAAACGCAAGATCATGTACGAAGGCTCGCTGGGCGGCATGATCGTGCCTTACGGCGACCCGGACATCGGCTGGTACTTCAAGGCCTACCTCGACTCCGGCGACTACGGCATGGGCACCCTGACCTCGCCGATCGCCCGCGGCAAGGACGCCCCGCAAAACGCCGTGCTGCTGGACGCCACCATCGCCGACTACACCGGCGCACCGACCGCGATCCCCCGCGCCATGGCGGTGTTCGAACGCTACGCCGGCCCCGAGTACAAACACCAGGAAATGGGCCAGCCCAACCTCAGCACCGAGCGTCGGGAACTGGTGGTGCGCTGGATCAGCACCGTGGGCAACTATGACTACATCTTCGACTGGGTCTTCCAGCAGAACGGCACCATCGGCATCGACGCCGGCGCCACCGGCATCGAAGCGGTCAAGGGCGTGAAGTCCAAAACCATGCACGAAGACACCGCCAGGGAAGACACCCGCTACGGCACCCTGCTCGATCACAACATCGTCGGCACCACGCACCAGCACATCTACAACTTCCGCCTCGACATGGACGTGGACGGCGAGCAGAACTCACTGGTGGAAGTGAACCCGGTGGTGCTGCCCAACGACCGTGGCGGCCCGCGCACCAGCACCATGCAGACCGAAACCCGGGTAGTCGGCACCGAGCAACAGGCGGCGCAGAAATTCGACCCGTCGACCGTGCGCCTGCTGACCAACTTCAGCAAGGAGAACAAGGTCGGCAACCCGGTTTCCTATCAGCTGATTCCATACGCCGGCGGCACCCACCCGGTGGCCAAGGGCGCCAACTTCGGCAAGGACGAATGGCTCTACCACCGCCTGAGTTTCATGGACAAGCAGTTGTGGGTGACCCAATACAACCCCGAGGAAAAGTACCCGGAAGGCAAGTACCCGAACCGCTCGGACAAGGACTCGGGCCTGGGGCAGTTCACCCAGGACAACCACTCCATCGAAAACACCGACGACGTGGTCTGGCTGACCACCGGCACCACCCACATCGCCCGTGCCGAGGAATGGCCGATCATGCCGACCGAGTGGGTGCATGTGCTGTTGAAGCCGTGGAACTTCTTTGATGAAACGCCGACGTTGAACCTCAGCGCACCGGAATAACCGCAAAAGATCGCAGCCTTCGGCAGCTCCTACATTGATCGCGTGTTAACCCGATCCTGTAGGAGCTGCCGCAGGCTGCGATCTTTTAAGGCGCTAACAGAAAATCAGGCATACCGCTTGCGATACTCCCCCGGCGCAATGCCGAAGCGCGACTTGAACGCGGTGGAGAAGTAGCTCGAATCGGAAAACCCCCACGAATACCCCAGCACCGACAACTTCTGCTCCTTGCCCGATTGGCGCAGGGATTCGGCGCACAGGTCCAGGCGACGGTTCTTGATGTAGCGCGCCACCACCAACCCCTTCTTGGCAAACATCCGGTACAGGCCACGGGTGGACATGCCGACTTCCCGCGCCAGCCATTCCGGGCACAGGTCTTCGGAGCGAATGTTTTCGTCGATGCAGGTGAGCGTCTTGCGGAAGATCCGCTCATGGGCATCAGTGCAGTCGTCGGCCTGGCTGATCGCCGGGCGCAGCAGGCTGACGATCGCCTCCAGGGTCGCTTCGCTTTCCTGGCGGGTCAGGTGCTGCTGGCGGGTGGCATCGAGGATCAGCCGGTGCGAGAGCATGGCGATGGGTGAGGTCGCGGCAATCCGGTGGCCGCACTTGACCGGGTTGAAGCGCAGGGTTTGCTCGACCAGTTGATACGGCAGGATCAGCGACAACTGCCGGGAGTTTTCGCCGTAGGTGAAATCGCTGGGCCGCGAAGCATCGATCAGCGTGATGTCGCCGGGGGACAGCAAGACCTTGTCGTCGCCCTGGGCCATGCCCGCCGTGCCGTCGAGCTGGAACACCGCGAAATACTTACCGCCCTCGCCCGCCGCGACTTCCTGGGGCGTACGGTACAAACGCGCCTGGCACACGTCGACGAAACTGAGTTTGAGCGCATCGCTCTGGTATTCGCGGATGCGCCCGGCAAATTCGCTGCCCAAGGGTTGTGCGTTGAAGGCGCCACAGATCTGGTTGATCTGATGGATCCACTGGTCGAACCCATCATGGCGCTGTGCTGTTGTAGAAATCATGTCAGGCCTCACGCAGGCTTATTTTTATTGTCTACGTCATTCCACACGACACCGGATGCTTCAAGTCTCCTGAACCGCACCACTCCCTGAACAATGACGTGCTACTTCAGTCCGCCAAAACGCCGATAGAAGCTTTCACCGACATCCGGCAACGGGCCGTCGGCCGTTTCCAGTGCGGCGTTCAGCCATTCTTCGGCCTTGGCGTAGATCAAACGGTAAATGTTGCGGCACAACTGGCGGGCGGCGCGGCCTTCCCAGTCGCCGGGCAGCAACTCGTCCGGCAGTTGCGGGTCGCGCAGCAGCAGCTTGCGGTACTCGTGAATCAACAGCACCCGTGCCAGGAAGCAGTCGGCCGGTTGCAGGTTTTCCTGCTCGCGCAGGGCTTGCCACAGCGGCCGGAACAACTGGATGAACTCGCTGTAATGCGCGGCCAGCTCCTCGATGTTCCAGCTCTCGCGCACTTGCAGGCGCAGGGCCTTGGAGGCCAGCACGTCCTGGGCGGTGGTTTCGAAGACGATGGTGTCTTCCTGGGCGCCGAGGTCGAGCAGGGTCGCGTTGACGTCGGAACGGTCGCTGCGCGGACAGGCCAACACCACCGGCGAAATCGCGCCGAAGCCTTGCCATTCCAGTTCCTCGCGCACCTGTTTGCGTTTGTCCTGGGTCAGTTGCGAGAGCATCACCAGGCACCAGGAACCATCCCAGGCCGGCATCGTGGTGCTGTAGACCCGCTTGAAGGCCTTGTCGAAACGGCGACGGCCGGTGCCGGTCAGGCTGTAGTAACTGCGGCGACCGACTTTCTCTGCGGTCAGCCAGCCTTCCTTGGTCAGGCGAAAAATCGAGGTGCGGATCAGTCGTTCGTTGATGCCGATGGGTTCGAGCAACTGGATCAGGCTGCCCAGCCACACGGTGCCGCCATGGGGTTCGATGGCATCCCCGTACAACGTGATGATCAAGGAACTGGCGCGAATCGGCGTCTGCTCCTGGAAGCGGGTAATCAGGTGGTTCAAGGGAGTCAGGGACGACATGGGCGTTCCGTGCAAAAAAAGAAAAGGAATATACCGAAAGCCATGGGGTTAATCCCAATCCCTTGTAGGAGCGAGCCTGCTCGCGATGGTGTGTCAGTCGACACCAAGGTAGCTGACCCACCATCGCGAGCAGGCTCGCTCCTACAGTAGGGGACGGTGTTCACAAAGTGCTGCTTTTCGGTCGAAGGCCACTGTCACTGATACGCGGGCGATCCGGTTCCGGTTCGCTCAACGGTTCGCACACCTGCATCTGCTCGAGGCAACGCTGGGCCAGCTGCTGATACTCCCGGGTGCCGGCCTGCTTCCATGCCACTTCCTGGTCGCTGAGGCTGCGCTTGATGCTGGCCGGTGCGCCCATGACCAGCGACTGTTCCGGGCATTCGAAGCCGGCCTTGACGAACGCCGTCGCCGACACGAATGAACGCGGGCCGATCCGGGCGTTGTCCATCACCACCGCATTCATGCCCACCAGCGCATCGGCGCCGATCCGGCATCCGTGCAGCACCGCGCCGTGGCCGATGTGGCCGTTGCGCTCCACCACCGTGTCGCTGTCGGGGAAGCCGTGCATCACGCAGGTGTCCTGCAGGTTGGCGCCCTCCTCCAGCACGATCCGCCCGAAGTCCCCGCGCAGGCTGGCCAACGGCCCCACATAGCAATGCGGGCCGATGATCACGTCGCCGATCAATACGGCAGACGGGTGGACATAAGCGCTCGGGTCAACCACCGGAGTCAGGCCATCAAGGCTGTAGCAGGTCATGGCAGGTTCCTTCGCAAAGCGATGCAAATAATGGCCTGTTTTGTATCACATCACTTTTGCCAGTACAAAGACTAAAAACCGTATCACTTGAAACACACCGTTTCGACGACGCTGAACGCGCCCCTGAAAACGCTATAAAACCCAATGAATTCAAGGAAAAATCCGTTATCAGCGCCCCTCGACCAGGTAGACAAAAAATAAAAACCCACACAATTAAGACACATTAAATCTATTTTCGTATTGCATTTGCGTATCATATTGTAGCTATACTTGGGCAAAACCGGCCCCTGAGGCCGATCCAATAACGAGCCGGCACCACGCCGAGCGTGCACCCTGAGGGCATCCGCCATGCCTCTGACCCTTGCCGTCGAATTGATCGAGCCTGGCGTCCGCCTGATTACCCTGCAGCGCCCGCAAGCCCTGAACGCCTTGACCACCGAGTTGCTGGGCGAGCTGGCCGCTGAACTGAACGCCGCGCAAGCCGACCCCGACACCCGCGTCGTGGTCCTCACCGGCAGCCGCAAGGCCTTCGCCGCCGGTGCCGACATCAAGGAAATGGCCGAACGCAACCTGGTCGGTATCCTCGACGACCCGCGCCAGGCCTCGTGGCAAACCATCACCCGTTTCAACAAACCACTGATCGCCGCGGTCAACGGCTTCGCCCTCGGCGGTGGCTGCGAACTGGCGATGCACGCCGACATCATCATTGCCGGCGAAGACGCGCGCTTCGGCCAGCCGGAAATCAACCTCGGGATCATGCCCGGCGCCGGTGGTACCCAACGTTTGCTGCGCGCCGTCGGCAAATCCATGGCCATGCAGATGGTCCTGACCGGTGAGCCGATCGACGCCCGCCAGGCCCAGCGCGCCGGCCTGGTCAGCGAAGTGACTCAACCGGAGTTCACCGTCGACCGCGCGCTGCACATCGCCCGCGGCATTGCGACCAAGGCGCCACTGGCCGTACGCCTGGCCAAGGAAGCGCTGCTCAAGGCCATGGACACCGACCTGGCCAGCGGCCTGCGCTTCGAGCGCCACGCTTTCACCGTGCTGGCCGGCACCCGCGACCGCGACGAAGGCATTGCGGCCTTCCAGGAAAAACGCGCGCCGACCTTCACCGGCCAGTAATCCAACGAATTCGAACGACTGCCAAGAGAACGCCCAGACCATGAACTTCGAACACATCCTGTTTTCCATCGACGCCGGCGTCGCCCTGCTCAGCCTCAACCGGCCAGACCAGCTCAACAGCTTCAACACCCAGATGCATGGCGAAGTGAAAGAAGCACTCAAGCAAGTTCGGCAGAACCCGGACGTGCGCGTTTTACTGCTGACCGGTGAAGGCCGCGGCTTCTGCGCCGGGCAGGACCTGAGCGACCGCAATGTCGCGCCGGGCAGTGCCGTGCCGGACCTGGGCGAATCCATCGAGAAGTTCTACAACCCGCTGATCCGCCAGTTGCGCGACCTGCCGCTGCCGGTGATCTGTGCGGTCAACGGCGTCGCCGCCGGCGCCGGCGCCAACATTCCGCTGGCCTGCGACCTGGTACTGGCGGCGCGTTCGGCCAGTTTCATCCAGGCGTTCTGCAAGATCGGCCTGATTCCCGATTCCGGTGGCACCTGGACCTTGCCGCGCCTGGTCGGCATGGCCCGCGCCAAGGCCCTGGCCTTGCTTGGCAATCGCCTGAGCGCCGAACAAGCCGAACAATGGGGCCTGATCTACCAGTGCGTGGACGACGCCGCCCTGCGCGACGAAGCGCTGAAACTGGCCCGCCACCTCGCCACTCAACCCACCTACGGCCTGGCGCTGATCAAACGCAGCCTCAACGCAAGCATGAGCAACAGCTTCGACGAACAGCTGGAACTGGAGCGCGATCTGCAACGCCTGGCCGGGCGCAGCGAGGATTATCGCGAAGGCGTCGGCGCCTTCATGGAAAAACGCACCCCAAGCTTCAAGGGGCGCTGAGTCATGACCGCATTGAACACCTCTGCACGCATTGCCGTGATCGGCGCCGGGGCCATGGGCGCCGGCATCGCACAGGTCGCGGCGCAAGCCGGTCATCCGGTGTTGCTGCTGGACAACCGTCCCGGCGCGGCGGCGCAGGCCATCGAAGGCATCGATCGACAACTGAGCAAACGGGTCGAGAGCGGCAAGCTGTCCGCCGAATCGCGCAGCGCAACCATTGCCCGCCTGCAAGCGGTGGAAGCCATCGAAGCCCTGGCCGATTGCGAGCTGATCATCGAAGCCATCGTCGAGAACCTCGAGGTCAAGCGCGCACTGTTCCGCCAGCTTGAAGGCATCTGCGGCGAACATTGCATCCTGGCCAGCAACACCTCGTCGCTGTCGATCACCAGCATCGCCGCGCAGCTTGCACATCCGGAGCGCCTGCTCGGCCTGCACTTCTTCAACCCGGCGCCGGTCATGGCACTGGTGGAAATCGTCTCCGGCCTGGCCAGCGATCCGGCATTGGCTGAATGCCTGTACGACACCGCCAAAGCCTGGGGCAAAAAACCGGTGCATACCCGCTCCACGCCGGGCTTCATTGTCAACCGCGTGGCCCGGCCGTTCTATGCCGAAAGCCTGCGGATGCTGCAGGAAGGCGCGGCCGACTGCCCGACCCTGGATGCCTTGATGCGCGAAGCCGGCGGCTTTGCCATGGGCGCGTTCGAGCTGACCGACCTGATCGGCCACGACGTCAACTACGCCGTGACCTGCTCGGTGTTCGACGCCTATTACCAGGACACGCGTTTCCTGCCGTCGCTGATCCAGAAAGAACTGGTGGACGGCGGACGCCTGGGACGCAAGAGCGGCCAGGGTTTCTACCGCTACGCCCAAGGGGCGGAACGTCCGCAAGCGGCTGAAATCAGCAGCGATGCGAAAGTCGAGGTCTGTGCCGTGGAGGGCGACCTCGGTATTGCTCAAGGTTTGCTCGCACGCTTGCATGAACAAGGCGTCGAGATCGTCCAGCGTGATGGTCAGGGCTTGCTGCGAGTCGGTGATGCCGTGCTGGCCTTGAGCGATGGGCGCATGGCCTGTCAGCGGGCTCGCGAAGACGGGCTGCGCAACCTGATCCTCCTGGATCTGGCGTTCGATTACGCGAATGCCAAACGCATCGCTATCAGCTATGCGGCAGGCATCGACCCGCAGGCCCTTGAACAAGGCGTGGCCCTGCTGCAACGGGCCGGCCTCAAGGTCAGCCTGCTCAGCGACAGCCCGGCCCTCGCCGTCCTGCGCACCGTGGCGATGCTCGCCAACGAAGCCGCCGATGCCCTGTTGCAGGGCGTGGCTTCGGCCGCCGACATCGATCTGGCGATGCGCGCCGGGGTCAATTATCCACAGGGGCCGCTGGCCTGGGCCGATGCCATTGGCCTGTCGCACATTCTTCAAACGCTGGAAAACCTGCAAGCCAGTTACGGCGAAGAACGCTACCGGCCGTCGCTGCTGCTGCGCCGTCGCGTCGCCGAAGGGAGAACCTTCCATGACTAACCATGAAGCCATGACCCTGGCCAGTGAGTGCGCGCAGTCGCTGTTCCAGCGCGACGCCGCCAGCCAGGCCATGGGCATGCGCCTACTCTCGGCCGGCCCCGGTTGCGCCCGGGTCGGCATGACCGTGCGCGCCGACATGGTCCAGGGCCACGGCACCTGCCACGGCGGCTACCTGTTCGCCCTCGCCGATTCGGCGTTCGCCTTTGCCTGCAACAGCTACAACGAAGCCACCGTGGCCATCGGTTGCAGCATCGACTACATCGCCCCGGCCCGCCTGGGTGACACGCTCAATGCCGACTGCATCGAACAGAGCCGTTCCGGGCGCACCGGCAACTACGACGTACGCATCGAAAACCAGCAGGGCCAGTTGATCGCCCTGTTCCATGGCAAATCCTACAAAGTGCGCGGCCCGGTGCTGACGCAGGAGAACCCGAATGAATGACGCCCTGATCATCGACGCCGTCCGCACCCCGATAGGCCGCTACGCCGGTGTACTGAGCAGCGTGCGCGCCGACGACCTCGGCGCGGTGCCGCTGCGCGAACTGCTGCGCCGCCACCCGCAAGTCGACTGGAGCACGGTTGACGACGTGATCTACGGCTGCGCCAACCAGGCCGGCGAAGACAACCGCAACGTCGCGCGCATGTCGGCCTTGCTGGCCGGGTTGCCGGTCAGCGTGCCCGGCACCACCCTCAATCGCCTGTGTGGCTCCGGGCTGGACGCAGTGGGCACGGCTGCCCGGGCGATTCGCAGCGGCGAAACCGGGTTGATGCTGGTCGGCGGTGTCGAATCGATGTCCCGCGCGCCGCTGGTGATGGGCAAGGCCGAGCAGGCATTTTCCCGTTCGGCGGAAATCTTCGACACCACCATCGGCTGGCGCTTCGTCAATCCGCTGATGAAAAAGGCCTACGGCATCGACTCCATGCCGGAAACCGCGGAGAACGTCGCCGAACAGTTCAACATCTCCCGGGCCGACCAGGACGCCTTCGCCCTGCGCAGCCAGCAGCGTGCAGCGGCCGCCCAGGCCGATGGGCGCCTGGCGAAAGAAATTGTCGCCGTGGAAATCCCGCAGCGCAAAGGCCCGGCCAAAATGGTCGAGCACGACGAACACCCACGCGGCGACACCACGCTCGAACAGCTGGCCAAACTCGGCACGCCGTTCCGCGAAGGCGGCAGCATCACCGCCGGCAACGCTTCCGGGGTCAACGACGGCGCCTGTGCGCTGCTGCTGGCCAGCCCGGAAGTCGCCAAGCGCCACGGCCTGACCGCCCGTGGCCGGGTCGTGGCCATGGCCACCGCCGGCGTCGAACCACGGATCATGGGCATCGGCCCGGTGCCGGCCACGCGCAAGGTGCTGGAAGTGGCCAACCTGAGCCTGGCCGACATGGACGTGATCGAGCTCAACGAAGCGTTTGCCGCACAGGGTCTGGCGGTGTTGCGCGAGCTTGGCCTGAGCGACACCGATCCGCGGGTCAACCCCAACGGCGGCGCCATCGCCCTCGGTCACCCGTTGGGCATGAGCGGCGCGCGACTGGTGACCACCGCCCTGCATGAGCTTGAGGAACGTAACGGCCGCTACGCCCTGTGCACCATGTGCATCGGCGTCGGCCAGGGGATCGCGCTGATCATCGAGCGTCTATCCCACTAAAGAATCGCGATTCCCAAGGAGCCGAGAGGTATCCTTGGGGCATGCACTCAAAGCCCTTGTGCAAAAGGGCTGGAACACAAAAACAATTCGAGTGAACACATGAACATGCCAATTGCCCAAGCCGTGCTGAACCCTGTGCTGGACCCGCTGGAAACCGCCAGCATCGACGAGCTGCGCCAGCATCAGCTGGAGCGCCTGCGCTGGAGCCTGAACCACGCCTACAACAACGTACCGCTGTACCGTCAGCGCTTCGATGCGCTGGGCGTACACCCGGACGACATCAAGTCCCTCGACGACCTGGCGAAATTCCCTTTCACCACCAAGTCCGACCTGCGCGACAACTACCCCTACGGCATGTTTGCCGTGCCGATGAACGACATCGTGCGCCTGCACGCATCCAGCGGCACCACCGGCAAGCCGACCGTGGTCGGCTACACCCAGAACGACATCGACACCTGGGCCAACGTGGTGGCCCGCTCGATCCGCGCCGCCGGTGGCCGCCGTGGCGACAAGGTGCACATCTCCTATGGCTACGGCCTGTTCACCGGCGGCCTCGGCGCACACTACGGCGCCGAACGCCTGGGTTGCACGGTGATCCCGATGTCCGGCGGCCAGACCGAAAAACAAGTGCAACTGATCAAGGACTTCCAGCCGGACATCATCATGGTCACGCCGTCGTACATGCTCAACATCGCCGACGAAATCGAGCGCCAGGGCATCGACCCGCACAAACTGGCCCTGCGCCTGGGCATCTTCGGCGCCGAACCCTGGACCGCCGAACTGCGCAGCGCCATCGAAGCGCGCCTGGGCATCACCGCCCTGGACATCTACGGCCTGTCGGAAATCATGGGGCCGGGCGTCGCCATGGAATGCGCCGAAACCAAGGACGGCCCAACCATCTGGGAAGACCACTTCTACCCGGAAATCATCGATCCGGTCACTGGCGAAGTACTGCCGGACGGGCAGATGGGCGAACTGGTGTTCACCTCCCTGAGCAAAGAAGCCCTGCCGATGATCCGCTACCGCACCCGCGACCTGACGCGCCTGCTGCCGGGTACGGCACGACCGATGCGCCGCATCGACAAGATCACCGGACGCAGCGACGACATGCTGATCATCCGCGGGGTCAACGTGTTTCCGACACAGATCGAGGAACAGGTTCTCAAAGTCAAACAACTCGCCGAGTGCTATGAGATCCATCTGTATCGCAATGGCAACCTGGACAGCGTTGATGTGCATGTCGAGTTGAAGGCCGAGCACCAGCACCTGAGCGATGAACAGCAGAAGGCTGTTTGCGGGGAATTGAGCAAACACATCAAGACGTATATCGGGATCAGTTCGCGGATCGTTTTGCAGCCGTTTCATTCGATCAAACGGTCGGAGGGCAAGGCTTGCCACGTGTTGGATAAACGCCCGAAAGCATGACTGCTGCACCCTTTATGGCCCCGCTTATTTGCGGGGCTTTTTTTTGGGGGGGCTTTACCGACTCTGGAGTTGAGCCCTATTCCTGTGGGAGCGAGCCTGCTCGCGAAGGCGGCTTGACTGCCAGCCTGTCTTTTTTTGATTGCGTACATATCTGTTTCTTCGGTAACGGCCTCCTATGGTTCCGCTCTTACAGCGGGTCACTTTGAAAAGCGCAAAGTAACCAAACGCTCTTGCCCCTGACATTCGGTGCCTCGCTGTGGCTCGGCATTCCCTCGCTCCGGTCCTGCTCCGTGGGCCCGCCGCCATCGGCCATCCATGGCCGGGGGCGGCTAACCCGGCATCCATGCCGGGTTGCCCACTGCGCAGAACCTCCACTCGGCCTCACGAGGGGGCGTACACCGCAACAGCGTCCGAGGCGGCCTACCGGCCGGCCTGGTTCTGATACAAGCGCATTCCCCTGTAGAAGCTGTCGAGTGCAACGAGGCTGCGATCTTTTGGAGGTGATACATCCACAAAGTTCCAGTCGGCTGTCGGGCCGCTTTCGCGAGCAGGCTCGCTCCCACAGGAACTGAGTACATCAGCAAGGTTTCTGCCGGCCGGTAGTCCGCCTTCGCGAGCAAGCTCGCTCCCACAGAAAAGCAAAGACAGAGCGGCATACACAGACGCTCTTCACCACTCAACAGGCCGAGCGTTAGCTCGCCTGCAGCTCTTGATCTTGATCCACCCGCCCCCTCGGCAGGCTGAGTGGAGGTGTTCATCCGGGGATGGGCGCGCAGCGCCGTTCGACGCAGTCGAACTCATTGCATGTAGGTCGAAGCGAAGCCGACCGGAGGGCAATGCCCCCGGATGAATACCGCAGCGAAGGAACCCCGAGCCTAAGCGAGGGGCCGTACGTTCGGGGCGAGCGTTTTTTTGGTTACTTTTTTTAGGCGCTTGTAAAAAAAGTGACTCGCCGTATGGGCGAAACCGCCAGCCGCCATTACCGCAGGAATGGATATGTACGCGGTCAACAAAAGACAGGTCGGCTGTCAGGCCGCCTTCGCGAGCAGGCTCGCTCCCACAGGTGGCCGTTACCCCAAAAAGCGACCACCCACCCAAAGCGATACAAAAAACAAATACGACACGTCATTTTGTGTTTGATATTAAATTCTGTATCGCTTATAAAGTCCCCATGCCCCAGAACAGATTCAAGGCGGGAACTCAAAAATGTACGCACAGCTCGTAGAAACAGGCGTAAAGCGCATCAAGGACCTCTCGGAAATGTCCGAACAGGAACGCGCCTTCCAGGAAAAAATCGATTCAGAAATCAAGATCGAAGCCAAGAACTGGATGCCAGATGCCTACCGCCAGACCCTGATCCGGCAGATTTCCCAGCACGCCCACTCCGAAATCGTCGGCATGCTGCCCGAAGGCAACTGGGTCACCCGCGCGCCGTCGCTCAAACGCAAACTGCAACTGATGGCCAAGATCCAGGACGAAGCCGGCCACGGCCTGTACCTGTACAGCGCCATGGAAACCCTCGGCGCCGACCGCGATGAGGAAGTCGCCAAACTGCACAGCGGCAAGGCCAAGTACTCGAGCATCTTCAATTACCCGACGCTGAACTGGGCCGACATGGGCGCGGTGGGCTGGCTGGTGGATGGCGCGGCGATCGTCAACCAGGTGGTGCTGCAGCGCACCTCCTACGGCCCGTACTCCCGGGCGATGATCCGCATCTGCAAGGAAGAGAGCTTTCACCAGCGCCAGGGCTACGAAATCCTCCTGACCATGATGCGCCACGGTAACCAGGCGCAAAAAGACATGGTCCAGGACGCGATCAACCGCCTGTGGTGGCCGTCGCTGATGATGTTTGGCCCAAGCGACGAACACTCGCCGAACAGCGCCCAGTCCATGGCCTGGAAAATCAAGCGCCAGAGCAACGACGAACTGCGCCAGCGCTTCATCGACCAGACCATCCCGCAGCTGGAACTGCTGGGCTGCACCTGCCCTGACCCGGACCTGAAGTGGAACGCCGAGCGCGGCCACTACGATTTCGGCGAAATCCAGTGGAACGAATTCTACGAAGTGCTCAAGGGCAACGGCCCGTGCAACCAGGAACGCGTCGCCGCCCGCCGCAAGGCGATCGAAGACGGCGCCTGGGTGCGCGAAGCCGCCGTCGCCCACGCCCGCAAAAAACAAAACAAGAACGCCGCCTAAGACAACCGTACCCCCTGTAGGAGCGAGCTCGCTCGCGATGGTCGTCAACGTTAACGTTGGTTGCCTGACACCCCGCGGTGCTCGCGGGTACATCGCGAGCAAGCTCGCTCCTACAGAGCCTCAATGTGGAGTAACTGAAATGTCCGAGTGGACCCTCTTCGAAGTCTTCGTGCGCAGCAAGCACGGCCTGAACCACAAGCACGTCGGCAGCGTACATGCCGCCGACACCACCATGGCCATCGAGAACGCGCGCGAGCTCTACACCCGTCGCAGCGAAGGCGTGAGCCTGTGGGTGGTGCCTTCGGCATTGATCACCGCCTCGTCGCCGGATGAAAAAGACCCGCTGTTCGACCCGTCGGACGACAAGGTCTACCGCCACGCCAGCTTCTACGAGCTGCCGGCCGAAGTCGGGCACATGTGAGGTCGACCATGGACAACAAGACTGATCTGATCGAATACCTGCTGCGCCTCGGCGACAGCGCCCTGATCCAGGGCCAGCGCCTATGCCAGTGGTGCGGCAAGGCGCCGGCACTGGAAGAAGAGCTGGCGCTGATGAACGTCGGCCTCGACCTGGTGGGCCAGGCGCGCAACTGGCTGGAGTACGCCGCCGAACTGCTGGACGACGGCCGTGACGCCGATCACCTGGCGTTCCGTCGCGACGAGCGCGCTTACCGCAATCTGCTGCTGGTGGAACAACCTAACGGCGACTTCGCGGTGACCATGCTCAAGCAGTTCCTCTACGACGCCTGGCATTTGCCGGTGCTGCAGGGCCTGAGCCAGTCCAGCGACGAGCGCATCGCCGGGATCGCCGCCAAGGCGGTGAAGGAAGTGACCTACCACCTGCGTCGCTCCGGCGAGTGGATCGAGCGTCTGGGCGACGGCACCGAGGAAAGCCACAAGCGCATGCTCGCGGCCATCCCTGAAGTCTGGCGCTTCACCGTGGAACTGATCGCCGCCGATGACAGCGAGCAGCGCCTGTGCGATGCCGGCATCACCCCGGACATCGCCACTGTGGCCGCCCAGTGGCAGACCAAGGTCGAGCAGATCTTCACCAGCGCCACCCTGCCCGTGCCCGCCGCGCCGAGCTATTTCTACCTGAATGCGCGCAAGGGCCTGCACAGCGAACACCTGGGCATCCTGCTGGCCGAAATGCAGTGCCTGCCACGAGCGTACCCCGATGCAACCTGGTGAGCTGATCGCCAGCGACCTCGGCGCCCGGCCGGCGGGGCCGACCGACCTGGCTGCCGCCTGGGCGATTCTGGCTGAGATCATGGACCCGGAAGTGCCGGTGGTCAGCGTGGTTGACCTGGGCATCGTCCGCGACCTGGACTGGCAGGCCGGCCACCTTCACGTGGTGGTCACGCCGACCTACTCCGGCTGCCCGGCCACCGAAGTGATCGAGAGCGATATCCGCGAAGCCCTGGAACTCGCCGGGTTCAAGGCGCCGCAGCTTGAGCGCAAGTTGACCCCGGCCTGGACCACCGACTGGATCAGCGACAGCGGCCGCGAACGCCTGCGCGCCTACGGCATCGCACCGCCCGAGGGCAGCACCAGCAAGCGCAGCCTGCTCGGCGAAAGCCCGCAGGTTGTGTGCCCGCAATGCGGCAGCGCCCACACCGAGGTGCTCAGCGAATTCGGCTCCACCGCCTGCAAGGCGCTGTACCGCTGCGTCGATTGCCGGGAACCGTTCGACTATTTCAAGTGCATCTGAGCGGCGAATCGGCCGTCCCAGCTGGAGAACAACAATGAGCAAATTTCACAGCCTGACCATCAAGGACGTGCGCGCCGAGACCCGTGACGCGGTGTCCATCGCCTTCGAGATTCCGCAACACCTGCAAGACAGCTTCCACTTCACCCAGGGCCAGCACCTGGTGATGCGCACCCAACTGGACGGCGAAGAAATACGCCGCTCCTATTCGATCTGCACCGGGGTCAACGACGGTGAATTGCGTATTGCGGTCAAGCGTGTGGCCGGTGGACGCTTTTCGGCGTTTGCCAACGAACAGCTCAAGGCCGGGCACACCCTGGAAGTGATGCCACCGGCCGGGCATTTCTGCGTCGAACTCGACCCGGCTCGCAACGGCCACTACCTGGCCGTGGCCGCGGGCAGCGGGATCACGCCGATCCTGTCGATCATCAAGACCACCCTGGAAACCGAACCCCACAGCCGCGTGACCCTGCTGTACGGCAACCGCTCCAGCTCCGGCGCGCTGTTCCGTGAGCAACTGGAAGACCTGAAGAACCGCTATTTGCAACGCCTGAACCTGATCTTCGTGTTCAGCCGCGAGCAGCAGGACGTCGACCTGTACAACGGCCGGATCAACGCCGAGAAGTGCGAGCAGCTGTTCACCCGCTGGCTCGACGTCAAGGCGCTCGATGCGGCGTTTATCTGCGGTCCGCAGGAAATGACCGAGACCGTGCGCGACAGCCTCAAGGCCAAGGGCATGCCAGCCGAACGCATCCATTTCGAACTGTTCGCCGCCGCCGGCAGCGAGCAAAAACGCGCCGCCCGCGAAGCCGCCCGTCAGGTCGATGCGGCGGTCAGCCAGATCACCGTGATCAGCGACGGTCGCGCCCTGGCCTTCGACCTGCCGCGCAACAGCCAGAGCATCCTCGACGCCGGTAACGAACAAGGTGCGGAACTGCCCTACTCGTGCAAGGCCGGCGTGTGCTCGACCTGCAAGTGCAAGGTGATCGAAGGCGAAGTGGAAATGGACAGCAACCACGCCCTGGAAGACTACGAAGTGGCCGCCGGCTACGTGCTGTCGTGCCAGGCGTTCCCGATCAGCGACAAGGTGGTGCTGGATTTCGATCAGCTCTGATCGGCCCGCACCGTCCCCCTGTAGGAGCGAGCTTGCTCGCGATGGTCGTAAACGATGACGCGGGTTGCCTGATACCCCGCGGCGATCTCAGGTTCATCGCGAGCAGGCTCGCTCCTACAGAGGTCGCGCCGTACTTGCTTCACCCCCACAACAAAAACAACAAAGGAGAGTCACCATGAGCCCGCAAGAAATAGAACTCATCCGCCAGCACCCGGATTTCATCCAGCTGGTTCGTCGCAAACAGAAGCTGTACTGGTCACTGAGCCTGGCCATGCTGGTGATCTATTACGGCTTCGTGCTGCTGGTGGCTTTCTCCCCTTCTACCCTCGGCCAATCCCTGAGCGGCGGCGTGACCACCGTGGGCATGCTGGTGGGTGTCGTGATCGTCGGGCTGGCCTTTGCGCTGACCGGGTTTTATGTCTATCGCGCCAACAACGTGATCGATCCGCTGAATGAAAAACTCAAGCAGGAGTGCGCCCGATGAGCCGCCTTCTCGCCTTGTTCCTGCTGCCGCTGGCGGTGGTCACTGATATCGCGGTGGCTGCCGATGGCGTCTCCCGCCCGCTGAACTGGAACGCCATCGGCATGTTCCTGGTGTTCGTCCTGTTCACCCTCGGTGTGACGCGCTGGGCGGCACTTCGCACCCGCTCCGCCGCCGACTTCTACACCGCCGGTGGCGGCATGACCGGTTTCCAGAACGGCCTGGCGATTGCCGGCGACATGATCTCGGCCGCCTCGTTCCTCGGCATTTCCGCGATGATGTTCCTCAATGGCTACGACGGACTGCTCTACGCATTGGGCGTGCTGGCCGGCTGGCCGATCATCCTGTTCCTGATTGCCGAACGCCTGCGTAACCTCGGCAAGTACACCTTTGCCGACGTGGTGTCCTATCGCCTGGAACAGACCCCGGTGCGCCTGACCTCGGCCTTCGGCACCCTGACCGTGGCGCTGATGTACCTGGTGGCGCAGATGGTCGGCGCCGGCAAGCTTATCGAATTGCTGTTCGGCATCGACTACCTCTATGCGGTGATGCTGGTCGGCGTGCTGATGGTGTTCTACGTCACCTTCGGCGGCATGCTCGCCACCACCTGGGTGCAGATCATCAAGGCGGTGATGCTGTTGTTCGGCACCACCTTCATGGCGTTCATGGTCCTCAAGCACTTCGGCTTCAGCACCGAGGCCATGTTTGCCGGTGCCACCGCCGTGCATGCCAAGGGCAACGCGATCATGGCCCCCGGCGGCTTGCTGTCCAACCCGGTCGATGCGATTTCCTTAGGGCTTGGCATGATGTTCGGCACCGCCGGCCTGCCGCATATCCTGATGCGCTTCTTCACCGTCAGCGATGCCAAGGAAGCGCGTAAAAGCGTGTTCTACGCCACCGGTTTCATCGGCTACTTCTACTTGCTGCTGATCATCGTCGGCTTCGGCGCCATCGTCATGGTCGGCACCGATCCGGCGTTCCGTGACGCCAGTGGCGCGATCATCGGCGGCGGCAACATGATCGCCGTACACCTGGCCCAGGCGGTAGGTGGCAACCTGTTCCTCGGTTTCATCTCGGCGGTCGCCTTCGCCACCATTCTGGCGGTGGTTGCCGGGCTGGCACTGTCCGGTGCCTCGGCGGTGTCCCATGACCTGTATGCCTGCGTGATGCGCAAGGGCCAGGCCACGGAACAGCAGGAAATGCGCGTGTCGCGAATCGCCACCCTGTGCATCGGTGTGCTGGCGATCATCCTCGGCCTGCTGTTCGAGTCGCAGAACATTGCCTTCCTCTCGGGCCTGGTATTGGCCATCGCCGCGTCGGTGAATTTCCCGGTGCTGTTCCTCTCGATGTACTGGAAAGGCCTGACCACCCGCGGCGCCGTCCTTGGCAGCCTGTCGGGCCTGGTCTCGGCGATTGTCCTGCTGGTGCTGAGCCCGGCGGTGTGGGTCAACGTGATGCATCATGACAAGGCGCTGTTCCCGTATTCCAACCCGGCGCTGTTTTCCATGAGCCTGGCGTTCTTCAGTGCATGGCTGTTTTCCGTCACCGACACCTCGCCCCGTGCAGCCCTTGAGCGCGGTCGTTATCTGGCGCAGTTCATCCGTTCGATGACCGGCATTGGTGCCACCGGCGCCAGCAAACACTGAATATTGGCAGGGAATAAAAATAATGAAGCCCGCACGTAACGCACCTCGTGAATCACTGTTTTCGCTGGCCGCCGCATTAAGCCTGCCCATGTTCGCCCCCAGCGCCATGGCCGACTTCATCGGCGACAGCAAGGCCCGTATTGATATGCGCAACCACTACATCAATCGCGACTTCCGTCAGCACAACGCGCCGCAATCCAAGGCCGAGGAATGGGCCCAGGGTTTCACGGCGCGTGTCGAATCCGGATTTACCGACGGCACCTTCGGTTTCGGTCTCGATGCATTGGGGGAGCTGGGGCTCAAGCTCGACTCCAGCCCGGATCGCCGTGGCACCGGGCTGCTGCCGTTTGGCCCGCAGAGCCATGAGCCCGACGACGAGTACAGCGAACTGGGCCTGACCGGCAAATTGCGGGCATCCAAAAGCGTGTTGAAGCTCGGCACCCTGCAACCCTTGTTGCCCGTGGCCACTTACAACGACACGCGCCTGCTGGGATCGACCTTTGAAGGTGGCTTGCTCACCAGCCAGGAAATCGATGGCCTGACGGTGAATGCCGGACGCCTGACCAAGGCCAACCTGCGCGACTCTTCCAGCAACGATGACATCGGCTACGGCGCAGCCACCAGCGATCACTTCGACTTCGGCGGCGGCAGCTATGCGTTCAGTCCGCAACTGAACCTGAGCTACTACTACGGCAAGCTCGATCAGATCTATCGCCAGCAATTCGCCGGACTGCTGCATACGCAAGCGCTGGGCAACGGCTTCAGCCTGCGCAGCGATGTGCGCTACTTCGACAGCCGGGGCGACGGTGCAGAGCGGGCCGGGCGTATCGACAACCGCAACTTCAACAGCATGTTCACGGTGTCCCACGGTGCCCACAAGGTCAGTGCCGCCTACCAGCAATTGTCCGGCGACAGCGCCTTTCCGTTCCTCAACGGCGGTGACCCCTACGTGGTCAACCTGGTGACTTTCAACACCTTTACCCGCGCCGAGGAGGATTCCTGGCAGCTGCGTTACGACTATGACTTCGCGGCGCAAGGCATTCCCGGCCTGACCTTCATGACCCGCTACACCGACGGCCGCCACGTCAAGGCGGGCAGCGTCGACAACGGTCGCGAATGGGAGCGCGACACCGATATCAGCTACGTCATTCAGAGCGGTGTGCTCAAGAACGTCAGCCTGCGCTGGCGCAACGTGACCTTCCGTTCCGGCAACGGCTTGACGACCGACCTCGATGAGAACCGCTTGATCGTCGGTTACACCCTGGCGCTTTGGTAATTCCGAAAGGGCGCGGTCGCGGCCGCGCCACAACCCTTCATCACCTGGAGCAATCGTGATGTCCTCTTCACCTGCAACTCTGCAAAGCTTCATCGCCGGCCGCTGGATCGGCCAACACGGCGCACAAATCCTGCGCAGCGCCATCGACGGCCATGAAATCGCCCGTACCCATGAAGAACGCCCGGACTTCGCCGAAGCCATCGAGCACGGCCGTCGCCAGGGCATCAGCGGCTTGATGGCGCTGGACTTCCAGCAGCGCGCCCAGCGTCTCAAGGCCCTGGCTCTGTACCTGAGCGAGCGCAAGGAACAGCTCTATGCGATCTCCCACCACAGCGGCGCGACCCGTGCCGACAGCTGGATCGACATCGAGGGCGGCAACAGCACGCTGTTCACCTACGCCAGCCTCGGTTCGCGGGAACTGCCGTCGGGCAACGTCGTCCATGAAGGCCCGGCGCTGCAACTGAGCAAAATGGGCACCTTCGCCGGTACCCATATCCTCGTGCCGCGCGGTGGCGTGGCCGTGCACATCAATGCCTTCAACTTCCCGATCTGGGGCATGCTGGAGAAGTTCGCGCCGAGCTTCCTCGCCGGCATGCCGTGCATCGTCAAACCGGCCAGCGCCACCAGCTACCTGACCGAAGCCGTGGTGCGCCTGATGGATGAATCCGGCCTGCTCCCGGCGGGCAGCCTGCAACTGATCATCGGCGGCACCGGCGACCTGCTCGACCGCCTGCAGGGGCAGGACGTGGTGACCTTCACCGGTTCCGCCGACACGGCGGCCAAGCTGCGGGTCAATCCGAACCTGATCCGCAACTCGGTGCCGTTCACCGCCGAAGCCGACTCGCTGAACTGCGCGATCCTCGCCCCGGACGTGACCCCGGACGACGAAGAGTTCGAGCTGTTCATCAAGGAAGTCGCCCGGGAAATGACCACCAAGGCCGGGCAGAAATGCACCGCCATCCGCCGCGCCATCGTGCCGGCCAAACACATGGACGCAGTCGCCACGCGCCTGCGTGATCGCCTGGCCAAAGTGGTGGTCGGCGACCCGTCGGTGGAAGGCGTGCGCATGGGCGCACTGGCTTCCCACGATCAGCAGAAAGACGTGGCCGAACGCCTGGAAGCCCTGTTGCAGAGCAGCGACATGCTGTTCGGCGCCCGTGACGGTTTCGAACCGCGTGGTGAACATGTCGACAAAGGCGCGTTCTTCGCCCCGACCCTGTTGCAGGCCCGTGACCCGCATGCCGAGGGCGGTGCCCATGACATCGAAGCGTTCGGCCCGGTCAGCACCCTGATGGCCTACGACGATCTCGACGAAGCCCTGGCCCTGGCCGCGCGCGGCAAAGGCAGCCTGGTGGCCAGCCTGGTGACCAGGGATCCACAGATCGCTGCCAGGGCGATTCCGGTGGCGGCAGCCTGGCACGGGCGCCTGCTGGTGCTGGATCGCCACTGCGCCGGCGAATCCACCGGTCACGGCTCGCCGCTGCCACAACTCAAGCACGGTGGCCCGGGCCGCGCCGGCGGCGGTGAAGAACTCGGCGGCCTGCGCGCGGTGAAACACTACCTGCAACGCGCGGCGGTGCAAGGTTCGCCAACCATGCTGGCAGCAGTCACCGGCGAATACGTGCGCGGCGCCAAGGTCATCGAAACCGACGTGCATCCGTTCCGTCGTCATTTCCAGGACCTGCAGATCGGCGAGTCACTGCTGACTCACCGCCGCACCGTCACCGAAGCGGACCTGGTGAACTTCGGCTGCCTGTCGGGCGACCACTTCTACATGCACTTCGACGACATCGCGGCCAAGGAGTCGCAATTCGGCAAGCGCATCGCCCACGGTTACTTCGTACTGTCGGCGGCGGCCGGGTTGTTCGTATCCCCCGGCGTCGGCCCGGTGCTGGCCAACTACGGCCTGGACACCCTGCGCTTCATCAACCCGGTGGGCATCGGCGACACCATCCAGGCGCGCCTGACCTGCAAACGCAAGATCGACCAGGGCAAGAAGAGCCCGCAGGGGATTCCGCAAGGGGTGGTGGCGTGGGATGTGGAGGTCACCAACCAGTTGGGTGAGCTGGTGGCGAGTTATGACATTTTGACCCTGGTGGTCAAGCGCGAAGACTAAGGGTCAAGCGCAAAAGATCGCAGCCTTCGGCAGCTCCTACAGGGATTGGGTACATCCGGGTGTACGCACCCCTGTAGGAGCTGCCGCAGGCTGCGATCTTTTGCTTGTCAATGCTTGCGCAACCACTCGATAAACAGCGCAAACAACTCCGACTGCGAACCCACCTCCAGCTTCAGGTACAGGCTCTTGCGGTGGGGGTCAAGCGCGAGGACTGACCCTTAAAGACAAAAGATCGCAGCCTGCGGCAGCTCCTACAGGGATCGGGTACATCCGGGTGTACGCAACCCCTGTAGGAGCTGCCGCAGGCTGCGATCTTTTGCTTGTCAGTGCTTGCGCAACCACTCGATAAACAGCGCAAACAACTCCGACTGCGATCCCACCTCCAGCTTCAGGTACAGGTTCTTGCGGTACATGCGTACGGTTTCCGGCGAGATGTTCATCTGGCTGGCGATAGAACTCACCCGTTAGAACTACGTTCAAGACGATACTGGCATCAACACCGTACCCCAGAGACCCGACGCTGCCGCGCCGCCACTGAAGATGAATTGCGGCCCGGCACCGCGCTGAATCGCCTGCGTCCCGGTAACGACGGCTAGCCAAGGCGAAGCGCAGCCTGGATGCCCCAGCATTGCATCGAGGTTGCACACACCCCGTGGCAGCTGGTCCGGCATGGGCACCTCCCTCAACACGGTGGCGATGGCGGCATGACGTTGCGCATCGATCCCCGCCCGCCAGACCCGCTCGACCGCCTGCGCTTGCAGCGGCACCCAGTCGAGGGCCTGGCGAGTGGCGTAGAGCAGGTCGACGTCGGTCAGTTCGCGCTCTTGCTCAGGACGGTGGAGGTAGGCGATGGGTGCCAGGGTGGATTGCGTCAGGCGATTGCCCAACAGCAAACCAACGGCGACTTCCGCGGTGCCTTCGGCCTGCTCCGGCGCAAGCTGTAACGCTACAATCATCAGCATCGCCTGATCGTTGATGCGTTGGTCGAGCCACTGATCAACTGCGGCCAATCCACAACCCTCGACGGGTACCGTTGTTTGGCGAATACCCGACTCAGCCCACGCCTGTTGCCACACTCGGCACAACAAATCTTCCGAAAAGCTGCTTTCGATCTCTAACAACAAAGCCAATGGCCTGTCCTCAGGCACCTGAGCCAAAGTTTGCGCCAAGTCGCTGAGTACCTGCGTCATCACCCGCAGCAGCAAGTCGTTCGACGATTCATCCGCACCACAATGCAAACGACTGTGGCGTAATGGTCCTTCGCCCAGTCGTGTCGGTTGAGCCTTCAGAGATTGAGTACCGCTGTCCAACTTATTCAACTGCTCATCTGACTGGTCTTCTGGATTTCGAAAAGCGGTGTGCAGGCTCACACTCAACAATTGCTGAGAGCGCCGACCCTGACGAATTTTACGAATCAGATCTTCCTCACCGGCGGCATCCCAACCATCGGCTGCTCCTTGTTGGCCGAAATACACCGCCACTCGCAATAAGCTCAGCACACACCAACCGAAGATCGGTACACCTACGGCCAAGCCCCAGAAATCAACAGGCCACTGGGGCAAGGGGTCATCCGCGAATAAAAGACTACCGCCCATGCCCAACAACAAACACAGCAACAACAAACCGAGCCAGAGCCAAAAACGAGGTCGTGCAGGACGCGCCGCGAGCGCTGGCACCTTATCCAGTCGAACGGACATGACTAACTCGCTCCCGCTTTAGGCAAGGAGGAAATCAATGCGCAGCAACAGGCGCATAAATGACCGTCAAAAGCGACTGGAATGCCTTTGTCTTTAAATGCAGGGTGCCCCTCTGCAATCGTTGTGTAGCCATGGCCCGGAACCGGACAGCGCACCGGATCGCCCTCCCGCGCTACACCAATCCCGCCGAATCGCCTGGCGGCCGAGCCTGATAGGACCTTGCCGTCTCCGGTAGTGCTGTCACCAATACGGATGATGCCTTTCATCTTTTTCCTTAATTCTGTAAAGCTGAGACTCAGTCAGCCATATGCCGCCACAAGAATTTCTGTAAAACACAGTCTTATCGCAAAAATTCAATAGCAATAGCAATTAACTCAACCAACTGTAAGCAAGCAAGTCAAAGGTGAACTCTGTAAGAAATCACACTCCATGTAGCCATTTATTTGGCGAGCACGATCATTCGAATACTCAATCATACATACCTTATAGCCCATTTCATCTGACAACAGCCACTGACCAGACATAACCGACCTAATTAAATGACATTCACTATCTCGGAGAGCAATCCATTTTCTCTGAGCCTTTATCAAAAGTTCAGGCATATCGCGAGACCGCGCAACAGCGAGATCAGCCTCGGGCAGGCCTTTTAAACGAGACATCAGAGCAGAGTATACTTTATTTAACATGGCATCCTGGACTGCATACTCGTGATTAAGGCAGTTCATTAACGCCTGGGATTTATAACTTAACTCAAGACATTTATTTATCTCATCACGGACCACGAGCTTATTTGGCACCAATTCCGCCCAACAAGAAACCGAAAGCAAGGCAACACATGTAAATACCACAATCTTACAAATCATTAACACCCCCACCTTGACTTTTATTCAACTCATATAACACACCAGTCTTTTCAGCCACCAACCTACATACACTTATTTTTAGCAAGACGTTCTAGATCACTTTCGTCCATCCGATCAATCCTTATAGGATCTACAGAACGAAAAACATCAAGATATTTTGGGGCAGCCCCACCCTTATTTAAAAAAATCAAAAAACCAACTTCCTCCTTAAAGTTAAAACAACCAGTGATAGCTTTAATATATTTTTGCGGCATCGCATTTTCTAGCGCATTTTGCGATAAATACTTATCATAAATTTCAACACTTCCAATTCTTGCCAAAAAAAAGCTACTTGCCTGCCCCTTCTCATAGACTTGGCTAGTATCAAACGAATAAAGACTCTTCCTCCATTCGTTCGAAAATCCCTGCCCTATTTCTTCATAATCTTCATTCAGAGGAGCATTCAACCCACACACTCCAGCAGAGACTCTCACCCCGTTATAAACATTTCGCCCATCAAAATAAGCACAATCGATTAACAAGCCACCATCTACCGAAACTAAAGTATAGTAAAAATCAAACCTTGAACTAATCCATAGCGCCGGCATACCATTTATACTTATGAGCTTACGATTAAACCCATTCCTATCACCAACAACTCCTTCGTAAACCACCTCACCTCCTTTACCATGAAATACAATGCTTCCAGCTTTAGTTCCAACCACTACTTCTTCCGCACTTACTTTAAAACAGAACTGAACCAAAAATAACGAAACAACTGACAATACACTCTTAAGCTTCATAAGAACTCCGCACGCAGACTTGACGTACTCGCAAGTATAGCCTCAAACTTTCGCGCATAAGATGCAATTAACACATCCTCATCGCTCCCATTTATGATTTTCCTCGAAGACACGTAATCTACCTTTTTTGGATTCAGATAGTCAGTCAGTTTCCTCCCCGTGAACAACCCTCGACTCATACCCAAAATCATTATCGGAATGGAGTATTCAAATTTTGCCGCAGCATCTGGATTTAAAACAAAATCAAAAGACAATAACTCTGAAAATTTTCTATAATTATTTTTCCAAGTTAAATGCACACACCCACGCCCTCTATATTTATACCCATCTCCTTCTTCAGTATTCCCATTTGCCCTGGCCCGCTCTCTCAAATCCGCACTTTGCGCTAGAATCGGATCATATTTATTAAAGTATGAATAACTACCCACCTCTGGCATTTCGCTAAAAAACTCTCTTGTTGGAAAGTGATATGCCTCATGCCTAACAGTGGCAAGCATGTAAGATACCTCATATATATTTGTGCTTTGCGGGGACGACTCGTAAAAATCATTGATAGCTATTATTATTTTCTCCAAATTTTTTTTTGATTGGTTGGTCAGAGGGCGTGTTCCGGGTAGAAAAAGCGTATGAGCCTGCTCATATTGCTGCAAAAAGTCTTCCACATTAATTAGCCTGCCTATTTTGGTGAAATTACTCAGCAACCCAACCGAATGAAAGTGAAACACCATCCCTTCCTTAGACAATCCAACTTTCCCCGCCACGTCATCCCACCAGCTCAACTGCTTCATTCGCTGTTTCTCCGCCACCCAATTCAAAATCGGTGCCGAATTGGTATGCCCCAACACCTCATCCAGTGCATCCCACTTGCTCTGCCGGTATAACCATTCGCTTTCGCTGAGGATCACCAACTGTGCCAACGATTGCGCCAGTGCGGGCACCCGCAATGCCGCTTGCAATTCGTCGGCGGTCATTTTGCCGTTGCGGTCTCGGTCGATGATTTCGTATAGGCGCGTCTGCATCCGTCCTTTGTCCCACTTTTCCGCCCGGGCGCGCAGGCGCTCCTTCGACTCTTCACCGAGTACGCCGGTGACACTGAACAGATAGGACAGGCTCAACTGCGGCAGGGCGTAGTTGTAGAGAACGTCGTAACCGTCCCAGGACCAGGGACTGACCCAGGGCGTAACACCCACTTCCTCACGCACCCAACCATCCAGCGGTTTTCCGGCTGCGTCATAGAGCAGGCCCTCAAGGCGGTACCAGTTGTAGGTTTTGCCGCTGGCACCGGTAGGCACCCGGATTTTTCGCTCGGGCGGCAAGCCGTCGAGCAGGCTTTTGGGCACCAGCAGGTCGGCATCGCTGCTGGGATTGTCGCGGCTCCAGATGGGCAAAAGGCGGGCGCTGATGTGATCTTGATGCGTCGACACGGGCGTGCCCTTTGCCAGCTTCAGCCAGGTCTTGTGTTTATCCGGCTGGCGCTGGGCCCAGACACGGCTCGCGGCGAAGAAGGCTTCCACGTCATCATCGCTGAAGACCTCCAGGTGCAGCTTTTGCTGTGGCGCGGTTTCGTCGCATTCCTGATACGGACCAAGACGCCCGATCAGCTCGCCAGCCTTGATGGGCGCAGGCTGGTCGAGTACCACAACGTTGTCAAAAGCCAGTGGTTTGCGCTCACTCTGCAACGAGTTGAATTGCACGTACTGGGTAATACTTTCCAGCTTGCGGAAGTCACCTTCGCCGCTGATGGTGACTTCAGTGCCCTTCGGCAACTTGCCAATTTTTGCGCTATGCCTGTCGGGTTCAGCACGGACCACAAGTGGATCGTTGATCACATTGACGCGATAACTGCCTGCCTGAATCGGCATCACAATATATCCGCCAACGGAACCCACCCACTGCGTTCGTTATGTTGCGAAGATCCATACTGAATTTTTATCCACCCGCTTTTGAAGTCAACTACTTTTACGTCGTCACCATAAATCAAGTAACTACCCGAGAGGCTTGACGCACTGGGAAAATATGAAACTTGAGATTTCTTGGCGCTTATCACTGCATTTAACGGCTGTTCAAGACTTAAAAGTTCTTGATCGAAAACATCCCCCTTGGCAAGACTCTCAAATTTTAATGCAGCCCGTTGTTCCGGAGTCAATGTAAGGCGCATTTGTTGGGAAGGGGCACTTGGTGAAATGGCATTCAGTCTTATCAATACATATGATTCGACAACACGTTGCGCATCCACATCAAATCCAACGAGATAAATATTATTGGAATATTCCAAGAATATCTGAAATCCATCGCCTACTGGCTCAAGACGAACAGCATCATCTGCCAAATCAGACTCATCTAGCAACACCGCATTTTTTGAAATCAGCGCAAGCTCATCATTGTTCCGATATACAGATATGACAATTTTTCCATTATCAGAAGCAATGCAGATAAGATTGTCTTCTGTTTTTAATTGGTGAAATACACGCGAACTAGAAATACTTTCCCCGCACTCATTCGCTAAAGCTTCGAATGCTACAAGCATAGTTACCGCTACTAATACCCTACCAATTTTTCTTGAGATCTTCATATGCACTCCTTATTTTTACATCGTATCCTACCTGACTCATTCCGTTATATTTTTGAGCGATTCGAGTCCAATCCCTACTTCTCATTGGACCTATAAGGTTTTTCTCCTTAACCAAAAAAACCTTGAAGTACTGCAAGTGCTGTAGTGCGCAATAATTCTGAGCCACCTCCAACTCATCCGCACTACTATAAAGATGCCGATAATATTCGCCCATCACTTGAAACTTGCCCCATGAACATGACTTTATGGCGGCGGCCCGGTTAATTTCACTCGCCCGTTTCAACCGAAAATACTGTTCATCGAGGGAGCCGTACGAGTATGCTGCTTCAAACGCATGAACTATCTTCGGTTCCAGATTAGAAAGCGCGCCAATTTCAGACGACGTCATTCCATCAGCGAGCAAAAAGCGACGCATGTAGTGGCGCTCATAAAGAATGAGAGCGTGTCGCTCTCCTGATTTGTATTCTCTAAATGGTGGTTTATCCCCCGTCTCTGCCACTGCAATGGCTCTGAGCACTTCCCTTTCAACACCAAGTTCATTAGCAAGCAACTCAAAATGTTTTTTTGTTACATCCGCAAAACCTACTTCACAAGGCTTATCTATTATTCCTTGCTCATAGCAGTAGCACTTTTTATGATTATTGTTGAAGTGTGTTATAAAACCAATCGGATGAATGTGAAACACCATCCCTTCCTTAGACAACCCCACTTTCCCCGCCACCTCATCCCACCAGCTCAACTGCTTCATTCGCTGTTTCTCCGCCACCCAATTCAAAATCGGTGCCGAATTGGTATGCCCCAACACCTCGTCCAGTGCATCCCACTTGCTCTGCCGGTAAAACCATTCGCTTTCGCTGAGGATCACCAACTGTGCCAACGATTGCGCCAGTGCGGGCACCCGCAATGCCGCTTGCAATTCGTCGGCGGTCATTTTGCCGTTGCGGTCTCGGTCGATGATTTCGTACAGGCGCGTCTGCATCCGTCCTTTGTCCCACTTTTCCGCCCGGGCGCGCAGGCGCTCCTTCGACTCTTCACGGAGTACGCCGGTGACACTGAACAGATAGGACAGGCTCAGCTGCGGCAGGGCGTAGTTGTAGAGAACGTCGTAACCGTCCCAGGACCACGGGCTGACCCAGGGTGTGACACCCACTTCCTCACGCACCCAGCCGTCCAGCGGTTTTCCGGCTGCGTCATAGAGCAGGCCCTCAAGGCGGTACCAGTTGTAGGTTTTGCCGCTGGCACCGGTAGGCACCCGGATTTTCCGCTCGTTCGGCAAGCCGTCGAGCAGGCTTTTGGGCACCAGCAGGTCGGCATCGCTGCCGGGATTGTCGCGGCTCCAGATGGGCAAAAGGCGGGCGCTGATGTGATCTTGATGCGTCGACACGGGCGTGCCCTTTGCCAGCTTCAGCCAGGTCTTGTGTTTATCCGGCTGGCGCTGGGCCCAGACACGGCTCGCGGCGAAGAAGGTTTCCACGTCATCATCGCTGAAGACCTCCAGATGCAGCTTTTGCTGTGGCGCGGTTTCGTCGCATTCCTGATACGGCCCTAGATGCCCGATCAGCTCGCCAGCCTTGATGGGCGCGGGCTGGTCGAGTACCACAACGTTGTCAAAAGCCAGTGGTTTGCGCTCACTCTGCAACGAGTTGAATTGCACGTACTGGGTAATACTTTCCAGCTTGCGGAAGTCACCTTCGCCACTGATGGTGACTTCAGTGCCCTTCGGCAACTTTCCAATTTTTGCGCTATGCCTGTCGGGTTCCGCACGGACCACAAGTGGATCGTTGATCACATTGACGCGATAACTGCCTGCCTGAATCGGCGCAAGGTGGCTGAATGAAACATAACCTCGTAACGCACCATCCTCATTGCGCAGAGACGTCGGACCAAGGCTATTTTCCAGCTTGCGAAAGTTACCGGTGCCACTGATTGTCACCTCAGTGCCAACAGGCAGGAAATCGATTACGTTGCCCTGATGGTCTTTATGCCAAACATTCGCCCCCCGTTGTTCCGGGTGGCCAGGCATTCTGTCGGGCGCGTCGGGCTTGACGCGAAGTACCGGGTTATAAGACCAGAAGCTTGGCCGTGGCACCTGTGGGGCCGCTTCATAATGCGCCCAATCTTCCAGGTGCATGTACAGGCTGTAAAAGGTCAGACCAGGCGGTTCTTCGCCACTGCCATCCATCTTCGGTGCTTGCAGGTGATGCCGGACCAGCACGAACCCCGAAGCAAACGGCGCTTTGAGGGTGCCCCCTGCCGCTGGATAAAAGGTGCTAAGCGGTGTGTGCTCGGGAACCCGGTAGGCCACGACCTCGCCGTCAGCCAGACAGTGCACCTGAGACAGCGCATCGGAGCCTGTGGTACTGGAATCGAAATGCACGCCGCCATGCCACATGCCATTGCGACCCAACGGGTAGTAACCGGCTTGGGCGTTGGCCAGTTGGGTCAACTGCTGCAACGGGTTGCCACGGTCGCCGAAGGGGTGTCTCCAGTTCTTCAGCGGCGCCGTTGACACTGTCGGTCGCGCTGGTGGCGAGAGTGTGCGCATGCCGAGTGATGGTGTCGCAGGAGGCGATTGTGTCTCGGGTGTCTGAGGTGGCAGCGCGGCGCGCCGGGCTCGCTCGCGTCGATAGCTGATCTCGTCCTTAATAACCTCAAAAATGTAGCCGAGCATGTTTATCCGTTCCTTGTGATGAAGCAGGCGTTGTACGAGGCAATGGCGTTCCGGATTAGCCGGAGATTTTGGTCAAGCCCAGATGCTTGATCGCGTATTCGCGCAACGGCGGCAGCATGGGTATCTCCGGTACTTGCGTGACCGCACCGCTGTACTCGAAATGCGCCGCCTTGACCTTGTGGTCGCCCGCTGTGCCCGATTCGATGCCGCTCTGCTCCAGGGTGAGGTAGCTGCCCCCGCCGTTGAGGATGATTTTTTTCTTGGCGATGATGCGGACTTCGTCCTCGGTGCTGGTGATCTCCAGGCCATGGCGGGCGATCAGTTCCAACTGGTCGTTTTGCGCTTGGACGCTTATCGGCCCCTGATTGGCGATCAGCTTGATCCCGAGCTTGCGCACGAACAGGCTCAGGCCTTGGCCGACGCCAATGAACAGGCGCTTGACCACGCTGAGGTCGGCTTCACCGCCGGCGTTGAGCATCAGGTTGTCTTGCGCCGCCAGTTGCAGGTGCTTCCCGCTGGTCAGGGCGATGCCTTGCGGGGCGCTGAGCAGCAGGACCTGGGACTTGAGCTGTTCGAGGTCCTGGCGCAGCAGGTTGAGTTGCGCGGCCACGTCCGCCGGTTCGGCATTGGCGGCCTGGGCGTCGACCGAGTGCTTTTGCAGTTGTTCGCCGGCCTGTTGCAGGCGGCCGACGGCAGCGTCCATGTCCAGCACCGGGCCCTGCGCCTTGGTCTGCGCATCAGCACTGATGAACAGACCCTTACCGCCACGAATGGCGCCCCAATCATCCGTACGCAGTTCAAACCCTTCCCCACGTTTCTTCCGCTGGCCATCCACCAGATGCCCGAGGTTGAGTTGACTCTTGCCGCCATACTCGGTGCTGAGCTTGACGTGCTCCTGCCCCCGCGTGTCATCCATGCGCAACTTGTTGTTGGCCGGCGTGCGCAGCACGTTGCGGTGGTCGTTGCGCTGGGTTACTAGGTCGGGGTGCTGGTCGTCGTGCAGGGCGTGGGCGATGTAGGGGCGGTCCGGGTCGCCCTGTTCGAAGGCGATGGCCACTTCGGTGCCGGCGATCAGTGGCAGGTGCAGGCCGTAGGTGTCGCCGGCGTAGGCGCGGGCCTGGCGCAGCCATTTGCTTTCACGGCCGGCGGGCCAGGTGTCGCGGTCGAAGAGGAACTTGACCCGGTAGCGCCCTTGCATGTCGATTTCGGTGTACAGGGGGTTGCTCTGGGGGTGGGTAACGCGCGCTGGCAGGGTGCCGGCGATTTGTGGTTTGGGCGGTACTTCTGGGCGAAAGCACAGGCGCAAGGCGTAGGGCATGGCTTCGAAATCGCAGGTCAGGCTGCGGTCGCGGGCGGCGTGCGTGGTGATCTTTGTGATCACCACGCGGGAGGCGAAGGCCTTGGGGGCGTCGCCGCTGATGGTCAGGACCTGACCCGGGGCCAGGGTGGCGCTGCTGCTGGTGCCGCTGAGGTGGGTCTGGTTGTTGAGGTAGCGTTCGTGGCGCAGGCGCGCATAGAAAAAGCCGCTTTCGCTTTGCAGGTCTTCGTCGCGCAGGTGGGACTTGCCGAGCACGCGGTAGGGTTCGGCGTAGTGGTAGGCCTCGCCGTAGGTGTTGTCGGCGACGCCGCGGGTCGTGGCCACACCGTGGGTGGCGGGCTCGCCGAGGGTCTGGTCGACCTCGCCATCGAGAAAGGCACGGCTATCGTCGGGGTGATAGGCGCGTACGCTGACCTGCTGTTCCACCACCCGGTGGCGGGTTTTCAGGGCCCAGACGCTGTCCTGCTCGCTGTTGCTGAAGCCCGAGGGCGAGCGCAGCGGCAGCTCGACGTCGAACTGGTAGCAGCGCTGGTCGTCGCAGAACTCGACGACGTCGAAGGCAAGCTCTTCGTGCTGGATGCAGCGGTACCAGATGCCGACGTCGGCCAGGATCCGGCTGATGAAGGCCAGGTCGCTTTCCTGGTACTGCATGACCTGCTCGCGCGGCGGGTACTCGCGCTTGAGGTTGAAGCGAAAGTGCCCGGTGTCGAGACCATGGCGGTCGCGCAGGATGCTTTTGACGATGTCCGGCACGGACTGGTGCTGATAGATCCGCGTCTGCTGGCCGCGATCGAGCAGGGCCAGGCGCGGTTGCAGGGTGACTTCGTAGAGGGCTTCGTCGATTGAGCCGGACAGGCGCTGGCAGGCGGTAATGCGGCCATAGACGGTGCGCAGGGGCTTGGGCGGTCTGGGCACTTCCCAGTCGAACACGGGCACGTTGGACGGTGCGTCGTACAGGCTGAACTCGGCGTACTGGCCGATGAATTTTTCTGCGCCGATGTCGAGGTCGCTGGCGGTGAATTCGATGCGGTAGAGGTAGGGCTGGCTAAGGTACTCATGGCCCTCGAAGGTGAGGACGTCGAGGTGGGTGTCGAGGCCATCGATCTGTAGTTTGTGGCGGCTGTGGTCGAAGAAGATGGGTCGATTGGTGTTCAAGTACGGACCTCCCTGGGGCATTTGGGGAGGCGTCATTTCCATCCCCGTTCAAGCGCTCGACAGCTTTCAGGAAGGGAAAAAAGGTTGATATAGGATGCTTCCGACGAACGCGTAGGATGCGTCCGAGTGTCGAAGTACCTAAGCTGTAGGACTGTTCGCTATCTTGTCGGCGCCCAGTGCAGCGGCTGCTTTTTGACAGGGTTAAATCGTTCGGGTCGAGCGCTACTGCAGAGCGTAGAACCTGCTTGTTTAAAAGCCCTCAAGGTTACTTCGTGAAAGCCACAGTGCCTTGCGTCGTTGCCTACACATACCCCAGAATCCGCCGGCTTGTGCGCCTTGGGGCCGCTCGGTAACTTGATTCGTGTCACTGATTGTCAGTGATCGGGTTTAGTAGCCCGTGGTTAATCTAAGTCGTACAACGCATCTATCAGTCAGGCATTGCGCCTGCGTTTTGATGGTGGCTGTACGTAGGGCGCCCTTGGGCGCGCCGGCTTCTTAGATTCCCCGGTCTACTAACCTGCGTACAGCTGCCACCCCTTCTTTTAGTAGGGAAGTGGTGCCGGCCCAAATCAGGAATCTAAGAATGTTCAAGATAACGCCAAACCCGCCGGACACCGATCCGGCAACGTCCTCCAGAACCATCGACTCAAACAATCCCCTCGCCCCCAACGACACCACTCCCTCAGCAGCCGATATCCAAGCCACTCCACGCAAACTGTGCACGATGTTTTTCGTTAATCCTGAACTCGATGCCGAAAGCCTCCTGACCCATGCGTGCGAATCGCTGGCTTCAGCCAATGTCATGACCATGGATCTGGCGGATCGGACGGAGGGATCGAGTCGCAATACGCTGCTGGGTATTGCGCAAGTCATCATGCTGGGGGAATTGGCGGTCAATCGGGCTCTGGACCGGGTCGATCCGTCTGAGTAGAAGATCAAAAGATCGCAGCCTGCGGCAGCTCCTACAGGGATTGGGTACATCCGGGTGTACGCAACACCTGTAGGAGCTGCCGCAGGCTGCGATCTTTTGCTTGTCAGTGCTTGCGCAACCACTCGATAAACAGCGCAAACAACTCCGACTGCGAACCCACCTCCAGCTTCAGGTACAGGTTCTTGCGGTGCATGCGCACGGTTTCCGGTGAGATGTTCATCTGGCTGGCCGTGGACTTCACCGAATGCCCGCGCAGCACCATGTGCGCCACTTCCCGTTCGCGTTCGGTGAGCAATTCACAACCGAAGTTCTCGAACGCCGCCTGCACGCGATGCTTGAGATCATCGCGCAGGCCTTGCTCGTCATCACGCTCGATCCCGGCACTGCGCAGCAGTCCACGCTGGCTGAATTCGCTGATGAATTCACGCACCAGCGGTTCGACGGCGCGCAGCAGGTTCAACTGTTCGTCGCTCAGGCATTCACCGCCGAAACCCTGATAGAGGCTGACGGAAATCTTCGTGTCATTGCCGGTATCGACGATGTAGTAGCTGTCTTCGGAACAGCCCGCCTTCAGGTAATAGGATTTGTAGTAGTCACTGTCGAAGAAGTTGTCCGGGGCGATTTCCTCCAGGTGATAGAAGCCTTGCGCCAACCCCTGCTCCACCGCCAGGCAGAACGGGTCGAGCAAATAGCCCCCGGAAAAATAGCGCTCAAGAATCGAGACCTGATACTCCTGGGCAATCCCGCGCTGATGCAGCAGCTGTGGTGCGCGGTCCTTGCGCTCCAGGCTGATCATCATCGACTCCACGGACACCAGTTGCGCCAACGCTGACGCCAGGTATTGTAGGGCGTCAGGCTCATCGACATGGGCGAATGCCTCGCGCATCCCCCCATGCCATTTGTGCAACGCCCCGAAGGGCATCGCGATCAGCGTATCGTCGTCTGGTTTGCTCATGCCCCGCAGTCTAGCGGGTGCGCAGGCCCTTGGTAAAAGCCTGTTTAGCGAGTTCATTGGCCGCCATACTGACCGCTGGCCTGAAGCTCAGCGGCCACTTCGACAATGCAATCGCGCAAGGTCTCGACGATCTCATCGACCTGGGCAAACGTCAGGATCAACGGTGGCGACATCACGTTGAGGTGCATGATCGGCCGCACCAGCAAACCCCGGGCCTGCGCCCGCACGTGGATCTTCTCGCCGATGTTGATCTCGTCGGGAAACAGCGCCTTGGTGCGTTTATCGGCGACGAACTCCACGCAGGCCATGAGTTTCTGGCAGCGCACATCCCCCACCAGCGGCAAGTCCCGCAGGGTTGCCAGGCGTTCTTCCAGATAAGCGCCCACCGTGTCGACATGGGCCAGCAGGTTTTCCCGCTCGATGATTTCGATGTTCTTCAGCGCCGCCGTGCAGCACACCGGGTGGCCGCTGTAGGTGAAGCCGTGGGTGAAGCAGCGGCCCTTGCCCGGTTCGGCGATGACCTTCCAGATGCGCTCGGAAAAGATGCACGCGCCCAGCGGCAGGTAAGCCGAGGTCAGGCCCTTGGCGGTGGTGATGATGTCGGGCTGCACGTCGAACACATCCCAGGAAGCGAAGAACTTGCCGAGGCGCCCGAACGAGGTCACCACTTCGTCGGCGACGAACAGGATGTCGTAGCGCTGGCAGACGTCCCACATGCGCTTGAGGTAGCCCCGGGGCGGAATGATCACCCCGCCCGAGCCCATGATCGGTTCGGCAAAGAAACCGGCGACCTTGTCCGCGCCAATCGAGAGGATCTTGTCTTCGAATTCCTTGACCAGGAACTCGAGGAACTGCGCCTCGTCCATACCGTCGGGCGCACGGTACGGGTTGGGGTTGGAAACGTGGTGGATCAGCGGGTTGGCGTAATCGAACTCCGGCACCCGGTCGGCGGCCTTGTTGCCGATCGACATGGTCAGGGTGGTGGAGCCGTGATAGGCGTTGAACCGGGCGATGACGTGTTTCTTTTCCGGCTTGCCGCGGCAGTTCTGGTAGTACTGGATCAGCCGGTACGCGGTGTCCACGGCGGTGGAGCCGCCGGTGGTCAGGAACACATGGTCGAGGTCACCGGGGGCCAGGCTGGCGAGTTTTTCGCACAGCTGGATGGCGACGTTGTTCGACATGTCGGAAAAAGGGTTCGAATAGGCCAGCTGGCGCACCTGATCGGCGATGGCCTCGGCCATTTCCTCGCGGCCCAGGCCGATGTTGGTGCACCACATGCCGCCCACCGCATCGAGAAAGCGGTTGCCCTGGGTGTCGTAGATGTAGGCGCCATCGCCGGCAACGATGTTCAACGAGCCTTGCTCGGCGTGTTCGTCGAACATGTGGTAGCCGTGCATGTGATGGGCCTTGTCGGCCTTGACCAGCCGGGACTCGTCCGCTGGGGAAAAAACGCTGCGTGTTGGCGTCGCCATAAATGAACCTCTAACCGAAATGACTCACGATCGAACAAATCAGATGCCGCTTTTCACGGTGCTCCAGACCCGGGTAATCGCCCGCATGTCCTTGGCGTCCTGGGTCTTCTGCGGGAACAGGCGCTTGCGGGTCTGTGCATCGGGGTAGATCGCCGGGTTGTCGCGCACTTCGGCGTTCAACAGGGGCGTAGCCGCTGCGTTACTGTTGGCATAGTTGATGTAGTCACTCACATCCGCCATCACCTGCGGCTGCATCAGGTACTCCAGGAATTTGTGCGCGTTGGCGACGTGCGTCGCATCGGCCGGGATGTACAGGTTGTCGAACCAGATCAGCGAGCCTTCCTTGGGGATGAAGTACGCCAGGTTGATCTGCTTCTTGGCTTCTGCGGCGCGGGCCATGGCCGTGGCGTAATCGCCGGACCAGGTCATGGCCATGCACACATCGCCGTTGGGCAGGCTGGTCAGGTAATTGACCGAGTCGAATTTGCGGATGTAGGGCCGCACTGACAACAGCAAGTCTTGGGCGGCCTTCAAATCCTCCGGCGCGGCGCTTCTCGGATCGCGTCCCAGGTACGTCAAGGCCATGGGGATGACTTCGGTCGGCGCATCGAGCAGGGTCACGCCACAGTCGGCGAAGCGCGAGACGATCTTCGGATCGAAGATCATCGCCAGCGAACCGATCGGCGCGTCCGGCATGCGTTCCTTGATCTTGTCGACGTTGTAGGTCACGCCGTTGCTGCCCCAGGTGTAGGGCGCCGAGTACTGGGTGCCGGGGTCATAGCCCTGCAGATCCTCGAGGATTTGCGGGTCGAGGTTGGTCCAGCCCGGCAGCTGTTTTTTGTCCAGCGGCTGGAACACCTTGGCCTTGATCAGGGGTGGCGCGAGCGAGGCGTTCAACACGATCAGGTCATAACCGGAATGGCCGGTGAGCAACTTGGCCTGCACCGTTTCATAAGAGTCGAAGGTGTCGTAGACCACCTTGATGCCGGTGGCCTTTTCGAAGTCGGCGATGGTTTTTTCACCGATGTAATCCGCCCAGTTATAGAGCCGCAGCGTATTGCTCTCGTCCACTTGTGCGGCGTAGGCATGAAAGGTCAGCGGTACAACAAACAGACTGGAAATCACCTTAAGCAGTGTCTTGCCCATAGCAAATGCACCTTATAGCGAGTTCGGCTCTGGATGAGCGGATGCCTCCACTATTGGTCGATTGGCCGGGCGGAACCATACCCCGAATGGGTGTGTGTCGTTTTTGGCACACCGGCATGGCAAAAAGCGGCAGCGCAGTTGACCCGTTTTGCCATAGATCGGGATTTGTCCGGCGCTTAAAGTGGCAGCCTGAACCGACCCTGCGGAGCCTGCGATGACAGATTTGATCAAACACGAGCAACGCGACGGCGTGTTGACGCTGACCATCGACCGCCCGGACAAGCTCAACGCGCTGAACAACGCCATGTACACGCAACTGGCCGAGCTGTTGCTGGCCGCCGACGAAGACCCGCAGACCGGCGTGATCATCCTCACCGGCGGCCCGGCCTGCTTCACCAGTGGCAATGACCTGGTGGATTTCCTCCAGCATCCGCCCACTCATCTGGATGCCCCGGCGTTTCGCCTGATGAAAGTCGTCACGCACCTGCAAAAACCGCTGATCGCGGCAGTCTGCGGGGCGGCCATCGGCATCGGCACCACCTTGCTGCTGCATTGCGATCAGGTGCTGGTCACCCGCAACGCCAAGCTGCGCATGCCGTTCGTCAACATCGGCCTGTGCCCCGAGTTCGGTGCCAGCCTGTTGCTGCCCCGCCTACTCGGTCACGCCCGCGCCGCGAGCCTGCTCCTGCTGGGCAACGGCCTGGACGGCAACGACGCGGTGAACTGGGGCATCGCCAACGAAGCCTTCGATGATGGCGAGCAATGCCTGGTTGCGGCCAGAAAAATCGCCCAGCGCTTTTTGGCCCTGCCCCAGGAGGCCTTGCGCCAGTCCCGGCAGTTGATGAAACAGGCGACGTTGCCGGAACTGGAAGCCACCCTGCGCGAAGAAAACACGCTGTTCATCCAGCGCTTGAATACCGACGAGGCGAAAAACGCCTTGAACGCCCTGCTCAATCGCAGTACAGACAAGAATCCACCGAAAGGAAACCAGCCATGAACACTCCGGAAATCTACGTCGTCAGCGCCGCCCGTACCGCCATCGGTACGTTCGGCGGTTCGCTCAAGGACGTGCCACTGGCCGACCTCGCGACCACGGCCGTGAAAGCCGCCCTGGAACGAGCCGCCGTGGACCCGGCGCTCGTTGGCCATCTGGTGATGGGCAACGTGATCCCGACCGATACCCGCGACGCCTACATCTCCCGCGTCGCGGCGATCAACGCCGGCATCCCGAAGGAAACCCCGGCCTACAACGTCAACCGCCTGTGCGGTTCCGGCCTGCAAGCGATCATCAACGCCGCCCAGACCCTGATGCTCGGCGATGCCGACATCGTCGTCGGTGCCGGTGCCGAATCCATGAGCCGCGGCCCGTACCTGATGCCGTCCGCCCGTTGGGGTTCGCGTATGGGCAACGCCCAGGTCATCGACTACATGCTCGGCATCCTGCATGACCCCTTCCATGGCATCCACATGGGCATCACCGCCGAAAACGTCGCCGCGCGCAACGGCATCACCCGCGAAATGCAGGACGCCCTGGCCCTGGAAGACCAGAATCGCGCGGCCCACGCGATTGCCAACGGCTACTTCAGCGAGCAGATCGCGACCGTGGAAATCCAGGATCGCAAAGGCGTCAAACTGTTCAGCGTTGACGAACACCCGCGCGCCACGTCCCTGGAACAACTGGCGGCCATGAAGCCAGCGTTCAAGAAGGACGGTTCGGTCACCGCCGGCAACGCCTCGGGCCTGAACGACGGCGCCGCCGCACTGGTCATGGCCAGCGGCAACGCGGTCCAGGCCAACAACCTGAAGCCACTGGCCCGCCTGGTCAGCTACGCCCACGCCGGCGTCGAACCGGAATTCATGGGCCTGGGCCCGATCCCGGCCACCCGCCTGGCGCTCAAGCGCGCCGGCCTGACCGTCGCCGACCTGGACGTGATCGAAGCCAACATCGCCTTCGCCGCCCAGGCCTGCGCCGTCAGCCAGGAACTGGACCTCGACCCGACCAAGGTCAACCCGAACGGTTCGGGCATCGCCCTCGGCCACCCGGTGGGCGCGACCGGCGCAATCATCGCCACCAAGGCCATCCACGAACTGCACCGCACCGGCGGCCGTTACGCGCTGGTGACCATGTGCATCGGCGGCGGCCAGGGGATTGCGGCGATTTTCGAACGCACCTAAGCAGCCCACGCCCTTCTCACGCCCTCCTGTAGGAGCTGCCGCAGGCTGCGATCTTTTGATCCTGAAAAGCAAAAGATCGCAGCCTGCGGCAGCTCCTACAGGGGTTCTTCTGGCGCAAACAAAATCTCCTTCTTTCTCTAAACAAACCACCTGACGACCGGCAGCAAAAACCATTTGCCACAAAATATTACATGCGTCATATTACAGGCATCATAATTAAACGCCGCCTGACAGGTATCCCTCCATGACCAGCATGTCCACCGTTGAACCCGACCTGGACGCCCCGGTGCAACCGGCAAAACGCCCCCTGCTCAAGCGCCTGCTTCTGCCAACAATGGGCATCGCAGCGTTGGTGTTGGCCGGGGTGTATGGCGCGCATTGGTGGACGGCCGGGCGTTTCATCGAAGAAACCGACGATGCCTACATCGGCGGTGATGTAACGGTGATCGGGCCAAAGGTGGCGGGTTATATCGATGAAGTGCTGGTGACCGACAACCAGAAGGTCAAGGCCGGCGATGTGCTGATCCGTCTCGATTCGCGCGACTACCGCGCCAACCTGGCCAAGGCCGAAGGCGCAGTGGCCGCCCAGGAAGCCTTGCTGGCCAACCTCGACGCCACCGAACAACTGCAACAGGCTGTAATCGGCCAAGCCCGCGCCGGCATCGACGCCGCCGGTGCCGAAGCCACCCGCTCGCGGGATGACGATGCCCGCTACAAAAAACTGGTGTCCACCAACGCCGTCTCGGTGGAAAGCGCCCAGCGTGCCAATGCCACGTTCAAGACGGCCCAGGCCCAAAGCAACCGCGCCCAGGCGGAATTGCTGGCCGCTCAGCGCCAGTTGAATGTGATCGACACCCAGAAACAACAGGCCCGGGCCGCCTTGATCCAGGCCAGGGCCGAGCGCGATCTGGCGCAATTGAATGTCGGCTATACCGAACTGAAGGCACCGGTCGACGGCGTGATCGGCAACCGTCGGGCACGGGTCGGCGCCTATGCCCAGGCCGGCTCGCAATTGCTCTCGGTGGTACCGGCCAGCGGCCTGTGGGTCGACGCCAACTTCAAGGAAGACCAACTGGCGCACATGGTGCCGGGACAACGGGTGGTGATCCGTGCCGACGTGCTGTCGGGCCAGGAGTTCCACGGTCACCTGGACAGTCTCGCTCCTGCCAGCGGTTCGCAATTCAGTGTGTTGCCACCGGAAAACGCCACCGGCAACTTCACCAAGATCGTGCAGCGGGTACCGGTGCGGATTCACCTCGATCCGGCCGACAGTGTGCTCGGCCACCTGCGTCCGGGGTTGTCGGTCACCGCTGAAGTGGACACGCGCAAGGCGCCTGAAGTGCCCGCCGTGGCCAGCGCGCCATGAGCCGCGCCCTCGCCGCCTCGGCGCAACCGTTCAATGCCGCGGACATGGCGACGGCCACCAAGGTCTTCGCCTTTGCCAGCATGTGCATCGGCATGTTCATTGCGCTGCTGGACATCCAGATTGTCTCGGCCTCGTTGCGTGACATCGGCGGCGGGCTCTCCGCCGGCACCGACGAAACCGCGTGGGTGCAAACCAGCTACCTGATCGCCGAGATCATCGTGATTCCGCTGTCGGGCTGGCTTTCCCGGGTGTTTTCCACGCGCTGGCTGTTCTGCGCATCGGCGGTCGGCTTTACCCTGACCAGCCTGCTGTGCGGCGTGGCCTGGAACATCCAGAGCATGATCGCCTTCCGCGCCTTGCAAGGCTTTCTCGGCGGTTCGATGATCCCGATGGTGTTCACCACGGCCTTCGTGTTCTTCACCGGCAAGCAACGGGTGATCGCCGCCGCGACCATAGGCGCAGTGGCGTCCCTGGCACCGACACTGGGGCCGGTGATCGGTGGCTGGATCACCGACATCTCGTCCTGGCACTGGCTGTTCTACATCAACCTGGTCCCCGGCATCTTTGTCGCCGTGGCCGTGCCGATGCTGGTGAAAATCGACCAGCCGGAACTGTCGCTGCTCAAAGGCGCGGATTACTTGAGCATGGTGTTTCTGGCACTGTTCCTCGGCTGCCTGGAATACACCCTCGAGGAAGGCCCGCGCTGGAACTGGTTCAGCGACCGCACGATCCTGACCACCGCCTGGATCAGCGGCCTGGCCGGGCTGGCGTTCATCGGCCGGACCCTGCACGTGGCCAATCCGATTGTCGACCTACGCGCCCTGAAGGATCGCAATTTTGCCCTGGGCTGCTTCTTCTCGTTCGTCACCGGCATCGGCCTGTTCGCCACCATTTACCTGACGCCGCTGTTCCTCGGCCGAGTGCGTGGCTACGGTGCGCTGGACATTGGTCTGGCGGTTTTCTCCACCGGGGTGTTCCAGATCATGGCGATTCCGCTGTACGCCTTTCTGGCCAACCGCGTCGACCTGCGCTGGATCATGATGACCGGCCTCGGGCTGTTCGCGTTATCGATGTGGGATTTCAGCCCGATCACCCATGACTGGGGGGCCAGGGAGTTGATGTTGCCGCAAGCCTTGCGCGGGATTGCCCAGCAACTGGCGGTGCCGCCCGCGGTGACGCTGACCCTCGGCGGCCTGGCACCGGCACGGCTCAAACATGCATCGGGGCTGTTCAACCTGATGCGTAACCTGGGCGGGGCCATCGGCATCGCCGCCTGTGCGACCATTCTCAACGACCGCACCAACCTGCATTTCACCCGGCTGGCGGAAAACCTCAACAGCACCAACGAGGCCCTCAACCAATGGCTGTCCCAGGTCGGCAACAATTTCGCCGCCCTTGGCCAGAGCGGTGACGCCGGGGTCACCGCCAGCCTGCATCAACTCTGGTTGCTGACCTACCGCGAAGCCCAGACACAAACCTATGGCGACGCGTTTCTGATGATCGGGGTGTGCTTCGTCATCGCCACGGCGATGGTGCCCCTGATGCGCAAGGTGCAACCACCGGCCGCGCCGAGTGCCGATGCCCATTGAGGCATCGGCGGTTTGTTGAACATCAGGCCTGAGGCGTTTTACGGAAGCCGACCGCCAGGCGGTTCCAGCTGTTGATGGTGCTGATGGCGACGGTCAGGTCGACCATTTCCTTGGGCGTGAACTGTGCGCTGACCACTTCGTAGTCTTCGTCCGGGGCGTGGGTCAGGCTGAGTTGGGTCAGGGATTCGGTCCACAGCAGTGCGGCGCGTTCACGCTCGGTGAAAAACGGCGCCTCGCGCCAGGCCGTCACGGCGAACAGACGACGCGGGGTTTCGCCACCCTTGATCGCATCGGCGGTGTGCATGTCGATGCAGAAGGCACAGCCGTTGATCTGCGAAGCGCGCAGCTTGACCAGTTCAATCAGGTTTTTTTCCAGCGGCAGCTTCGACACTGCGGTTTCCAGGGCGATCATCGCCTTGAGGGCGTCGGGGCTGGCAGTGTAGAAATCGATACGGGGTTGCATGACGTGCTCCAGGGCAAGTGGGTGTGTCGCTACGTTAGTCCCTCGGCTGGTCTGCACAAATAGCCAATTTTCCAGAAGTCGAGGAGGCCACTGGCGCGGGTGTGAGGGGTTTGACTCTTCACTTTTGGTGAATTCACTGCCGTCATCGCGAGCAAGCTCGCTCCCACAGGGAAATGCACTCAAATGTGGGAGCGAGCTTGCTCGCGATCCGCGCAGCGGCCATTCACCACCGAGCTCAAACCCGATTGCGCAACCACCGCAGAAAGCCTTTTTTCTCCACCGCCACCGGCAGCTCCTGAGTCAGGCTTTTCGCTTTTTGCAGCCGGTAATCGAGCAAGGCTTTCATCGCATCGTTGATGTCGTGACGGGCATCCAGGCACGGCTTGAGGTAGGACTTTTCGATGCGATACAGGCCACAGAATGTCTTGGCGGTAAACTTCGCAGGCAACGCGCTGTCGGTGAGAATACCCGCCTCGCCGATCACCTCCCCCGGCCCCATGCGTCCCGATTCGTAGGGCGTTCCGTGGCGCATCAAGGTCACCGAGATCACGCCGGATTCGATAATGAACAAGTGATCGCTGACCTCCTCCGCTTCCAGGATCACCTCCCCGGCGCGAAAGGTTTGCAGGGTCATATTCTGGCTGAACGTGTCTTTCTCTTCCTGACGCAGGGTGGAGAAAATCGGCGAGCTGTCCAGCAACGCCCGTTTGCGTGTCGAGTTGATCGGCGGGCTGGGCTCCACGCTCGACAGCAGGTTGACCCCGGAGGCCTGCAAGTGCCGGTAGGCTAGGTCGTACAGCTGATTGCGCACTGAACGCTTCTCGTCCATCGACGCGACAAACCCGTTGATTTCGTAGACCGTGCCGGTGTTGCTGGCGTTTTTCAGGCCGACGCTGGGCGACGGTGTCTCCAGCAGCGCACGGCACCCTTGCATGGCCCGTTCCAAGGCTTCGATCACCGTGTTCGGCCTCGCGTGGGGGCTCACTTCCAGGGATACGGAGATACCGAACATGTCGTTCGGCCTACTGAAATTGATGATCTTGGCCTTGGCCGCCAGGGAGTTGGGAATCACCGCCATGCAGCCCTGGGAGGTCTGCAGGCGCGTGGCGCGCCAGTCGATGTCGGTCACCTTGCCCTCCATGCCGTCGATAGAGATGTAGTCATCCAGTTGGTAGGGCTTGGTGGTGTTGAGGACGATCCCGGAGAACACGTCGCTGAGGGTACTTTGCAACGCCAGGCCGACGATGATCGCCAACGCGCCGGACGTCGCCAGCACGCCCTTGACCGGCAGTTCCAGCACATAGGCCAGGGCCGCAATCACCGCGATCAGGAAAATCACCGCGCCGAGCAAATCCTGGAGCAAGCGCCCGGTATGCCCCACCCGTTGCATCATCACCGCGCCGATCAGCACGGTCAGGGTCCGCGCGCCGAACAACCACCAGCCGATCTGCAAGCCGGTGGCGGCCAGGTGCAGCGGCACGTTATCGGCCCAGGGTGGCGGCTCCATCGGGTTCAGGCCTTCGTTGAACAACAGGAGGCTGAACAACGAGAAAATCACCACCCGCACCAGCAGCCGCCAGGCACTGCCAGCGGCGCTGAGCAAGTACCACAACCCGAGATCGATCAGGATCAGCGCCATGGCGCAGATCAATGGGTGTTCAGTGAGCAATGACAGCATCAAGCAACTCCATCCAGGGCCAATGACGCGAAGATAGCGTGGATTGGCACTAGTGTAGGAGCAATTGATTTCGCTGGATGAACACGTCTCGATGGACACCAAAAAAACTGTGGGAGCGGGCTTGCTCGCGAAGGCGGTGTGTCAGGCAACGTTTATGTTGTTTGACACACCGCTTTCGCGAGCAAGCCCGCTCCCACAGGGATCGTCGTAGCTGGACTATTTGCTGTTGGTCAGCGTGCTGTAGCTGGTCATCAGGTTGCGGTAGTCCGGAATATGGTTGGAGAACAACGTGCCCAACCCTTCGATATCGTTGCGCCAGTCGCGGTGCAGTTCACAGGCCAGGCCGAACCAGGTCATCAATTGCGCGCCCTGGGCGGTCATGCGGCTCCATGCCGATTCGCGGGTCAATTCGTTGAAGGTGCCGGACGCGTCGGTAACCACGAACACATCGAAGCCTTCGGCCAGCGCCGACAGTGCCGGGAACGCCACGCAGACTTCGGTCACTACGCCGGCGATGATCAGTTGCTTCTTGCCAGTGGCCTTGATCGCCTTGACGAAGTCTTCGTTGTCCCAGGCGTTGATCTGGCCTGGGCGAGCGATGTACGGCGCGTCCGGGAACTGTGCCTTGAGCTCCGGCACCAGCGGGCCGTTGGGGCCGGTTTCGAAACTGGTGGTAAGGATGGTCGGCAGCTTGAAGTACTTGGCCAGGTCGGCCAGGGCCAGCACATTGTTCTTGAAGCGATCAGGATCGATGTCGCGGACCAGTGACAGCAGGCCGGTCTGATGATCCACCATCAGAACGGCGGCGTTGTCCTTGTCCAGACGCTTGTAGGAAGTGGTCATTGCAGTAATCCTCGCAGGTTATCGATGCCGATTGGAGATCGGCATGGGGCAGCCAGTCAGCGCTGGGAATCCAGCACCTCGTGTTCGTTCGCCACTTGCTGGGCCTTGAGGTAGCTCTCGATCAGCAATTGATAATGCGGCATGGCCTGGGCGTAGACAGCGGCCCATTGTTCGGCATCCGGGCGGTTCCACGAGCCTTGCAGCTCGGAGAGCGTCGCCATGATGTCGATCGGCACCACCCCGGCCTGGGCCAGGCGGGCAACGGTCAGGTCAGTGGCCAGTTTCGAGTGGTTGCCTGAGGCGTCGACCACCGCAAACACCTTGTAGCCTTCATGCACGGCGGCGATGGACGGGAACGCCAGGCAGACACTGGTCAGGGTGCCGGCGATCACCAGGGTTTTCTTGCCGGTGGCTTTGACCGCCGCATGAAACTCCGGGTTGTCCCAGGCGTTGATTTCGCCTTTGCGCGCCACGTATTGCGCATGGGGTGCAGCCTCGTGGATTTCCGGGATCAACGGCCCGTTCGGTCCTTGCGGAACCGAGGCAGTGGTAATCACCGGCATCTTCAGCAAGGTTGCAGCCTTGGCCAGGGCAATGGCGTTGGCGCGCAGTTGTGGCACGTCCATGTCCTTGACGATCTGGAACAGTCCGCTCTGGTGATCGATCAACAGCATCGCGCTGTCATCGGGATCGATGGTCGGTTTCTGGCCGTTGAAGTTGGCCGCGTAGACAGTACTCATGTGCGTTTCCTCTTTCTTTTGGGCAACAGCCATCCCTGGCCTGAAAACCGGCCTACTCATCCTGTGTAGAGTCGGGTGTTGAAGCGCTGCGGATTAAGCGTGCATCCGGCCGAAGCGCCCGGACTGGAAGTCGGCGAAGGCCTGGTGGATTTCTTGCTCGGTGTTCATCACGAACGGCCCGTGACCGACGATCGGCTCGTCGATCGGCTCGCCACTGAGCAACAACACCACCGCGTCTTCACTGGCATCGAGGGTCATCTGATCGCCCTTGCGATCGAACAGGGCCAGTTGCCCCTGGCGCACCGGTTCCAGGCCATTGACCTGAACCGTGCCACGCAAGACCACCAGTGCGGTGTTGCGCCCTTCATGCAGGTCCAGAGTGAGCGACTTGCCGGCATTCAAACGAATGTCCCACAGGTCGACCGGGGTAAAGGTGCGTGCCGGGCCCTTGTGGCCGTCGAACGCACCGGCGATCAGGCGCAGGCTGCCGGCGTTGTCCTTCAAGGCGATGTTCGGGATGTCAGCATCGAGAATCGTCTGGTAGCCGGGGTCGGCCATTTTGTCCCTGGCCGGCAGGTTGACCCACAGTTGCACCATCTCCAGGGTGCCGCCGCTTTTGGCGAAACCGTCGGAATGAAACTCTTCATGCAGGATCCCCGAAGCCGCGGTCATCCATTGCACATCGCCAGGGCCGATCTTGCCGCCGCTGCCGGTGGAATCCCGGTGCTCCAGTTCGCCCTTGTAAACGATAGTCACGGTTTCGAAGCCACGATGAGGATGCTGACCAACGCCACGTCGCTCGGTGGTCGGGGTGAATTCAGCGGGGCCGGCATGATCGAGCAACAGGAACGGGCTGATGTGTTTGCCCAGGTTGTCGTAGGAAAACAGCGTGCGAACCGGAAAACCGTCGCCAACCCAATGGGTCCGTGGACTGGTGTAGATACCGATGATGTTTTTCATGGTGTCTCCTGATGAGGGGGGGTGAAGCCATGGACAAAGCTTAAAACCGAGACCTTTGCTGCGATAGACTGCAAAAATCAGCTTTAGCGTTCTATTTGGAGAACGATGGTGGAAGACCTCAACACCCTCTACTACTTCACCCAGGTGGTGGAGCATCACGGTTTCGCCGCGGCCGGCCGGGCACTGGACATGCCCAAGTCGAAGCTCAGCCGACGCATTGCCGAGCTTGAAGAACGCCTCGGCGTGCGCCTGCTGCACCGCACCAGCCGGCATTGCTCATTGACGGAAATCGGCCAGGCCTATTACCAGCGCTGCCTGGCCATGCGGGTGGAGGCGGAAAGCGCCGCCGAACTGATCGAGCGCAACCGCTCCGAGCCTCAGGGCATGGTGCGTATCAGTTGCCCGACGGCGCTGCTCAACACCTGGGTCGGGCCGATGCTGACCCGCTACATGCTCAAGTACCCGTTGGTGGAAGTGTTCATCGAGAGCACCAACCGCCGGGTCGACCTGATTCACGAAGGCTTCGACATTGCCCTGCGGGTACGCTTTCCACCGCTGGAAAACACCGACATGGTGATGAAGGTCCTGGGCAACAGCACCCAGAGCGTGGTCGGCAGCCCGGCCTTTCTATCGCGCCTGTCGACACCGGCCTCCCCGGCCGACCTCGGCGGCCTGCCGAGCCTGCACTGGGGCGCGGCGCAGCGCGAATATCAGTGGGAACTGTTCGGCGCCGATGGCAGCACGGCGATGATCCGGCATGCACCGCGCATGGTCACCGATGACCTGTTGGCCTTGCGCCATGCGGCGGTCGCCGGGATCGGCATCGTGCACCTGCCCAGTGTGGTGGTGCGCGATGAAATCGCTGCCGGGCAACTGGTGGAACTGGTGCCGGGCTGGGCACCGAAGAGCGGTGTGATCCATGCGATCTTCCCCTCGCGTCGCGGCTTGCTGCCGTCGGTGCGCACGTTGATCGATTTTCTCGGGGAGGAATTCAGCCGCAGTGATATTGCTTAGGGGCAGCGGCAAGTTTTGAGCGGCAAGCGGTAAGCTGATTGGGGGGGTAGCGGAGATTTTATTTCGGGCATAATATCGAATTTGATTACACCCATAATATTGAGCCCACCGAGGACTCCGTCATGCAAAGCCCCAACCGCGACGCCACCCTCGCCCAATGGATCGCCCAGGAACAGGCCATGCGCGCCCGCCTCGCCGGGCCCGGCAGTCTGTCCATGGCCGAGGTCAGCGCGTTGTCCCCCGCCGAGTTTTTCGAAGGCATCGGCAACGGCGAATTGCCCTCCCCGCCGATTGGCACGCTGATGGATTTCATCCCCATCGAATGGTCGGCCGGGCTGTTCATCTTCCAGGGCACGCCGGATGCCCGGCACTACAACCCGCTGGGCACGGTCCACGGCGGTTATGCCGCGACCCTGCTGGACTCGTGCATGGGTTGCGCGGTCCATACACAACTGAAAAAAGGCCAGGGCTACACCACGCTGGATCTGCGCATCAGCTACGTCCGCGCGCTGAACAACGCCAGTGGACCGGTGCGCGCCGAGGGCAAGATTGTGCACTTGGGTCGCTCGACGGCGCTGGCCGAGGGGCGGATTTATGATGTGGATGGGCGGTTGTATGCGACGGGGACCACCACTTGCATGATTCTTGAACCTCGGGGGTAAGGCTTCAGACCGAGTCGCCACCTTCGCGAGCAAGCCCGCTCCCACATTTGGAATGCGTTCCCCATGTGGGAGCGGGCTTGCTCGCGAAGGCGCCGGATCAGACACCATCACCCCACCAGACTGCCGATGATTCTTGATTTGCGGTAAACATTGCTTTGCCAATCCAGCGGTTTTTCTCACGGATGCAGGCGCGGATACTGCCGCCCATTCCCACTGCAACCTCTGGAGTCATCAATGTCCATTCCCGCCTTCGGCCTGGGTACCTTTCGCTTGCAAGGCCAGGTGGTCATCGATTCGGTGAGCACCGCCCTGGCGCTCGGTTACCGGGTGATCGATACCGCACAAATCTACGAGAACGAAGCCGAGGTCGGCGAGGCTGTCGCCGCCAGCGGCATCGCCCGGAAGGACCTGTTCATCACCAGCAAGATCTGGGTCGCCAACCTGGCCGGTGATCGACTGATCGACAGCCTGAAGGAAAGCCTGGACAAATTGCAGACCGATTACCTGGACCTGACCCTGATCCACTGGCCGTCGCCGGACGATCAAGTGCCTGTCGCCGAGTTCATGGGCGCCCTGCTCGAAGCCAAACGCATGGGCCTGACCCGGCAGATCGGCGTGTCCAACTTCACCCTCGACCTGATGAAACAGGCGATTGCGGCCATCGGTGCCGAGCACATCGCCACGAACCAGATCGAACTGCACCCGTACCTGCAAAACCGCAAGGTCGTCGCGTTCGCGCAGGGCCAGGGCATTGGCATCACGTCCTACATGACCCTGGCGTACGGTGAAGTCCTCAAGGACCCGCTCATCCAGCAGATCGCCGAACGCCTGCAAGCGACGCCGGCTCAGGTCACCTTGGCGTGGGCCATGCAATCGGGTTACTCGGTGATCCCGTCGTCCACTCGCCGGGCCAACCTCGAAAGCAACTTGAAGGCTCGCGAACTGACCTTGAGCGAGGCCGACATGGCCTTGATCGCAACACTGGATCGCGGCCACCGGTTGACCAGCCCCAAAGGCATCGCACCAAGCTGGGATTGAGCCTCAGTCCTGCTCGAGACGCTGGTCCAGGCGGGCCATGGCTTGCTGCAACTGGTCGACGGCGGCGTCGATCAGTGCCGCGCGGCCGTCATTGCACGCCCGCTCCAGTTGTTCGCAACACTCGACCAGGCCAAGTGCTCGCACCATCAGCGCCCCACCCTTGATCCGGTGTGCCAGCGTCTGCAAACCCGGGCGATTGCCGCTGGTGTGCAAGGCCAGCAAATGCACGCGGTCCTCGCGGTTGGTCAACGCCAGATCGTGCAGCAGTTGATCGATCAGCTCAGGATCCGAATCCGCATAGCGCTCCAGCCCGCTCAAGTCGAACCCGGCCAAGCCAGTTTCGTCATGTGCCGCCGTGGGTGCGCTGGAAAACCGCTGGGCCAGCCACGCCTGCAGATCCACCAGGCGAATGGGTTTGAACAGGCAATCGTCCATGCCCGCCGCCTGACACCGGGTTTTCTCCTCGGCCTGCGCATTGGCGGTAAAGCCCAGGATCAGTGTCGGCGACAGCCCCTGCAACCGCTCTTGCTCACGTATCGCGCCCGCCAATTCGTAACCGCTGAGCACCGGCATGTTGCAGTCGGTAATGACCAGCTCGAAACTCTGTTCGCGCCACTGTTCAAGCCCCTGCGCCCCGTCCTCCGCCAGCACTACACTGTGGCCCAGATAGCTCAGCTGCCGCGAGAGCAACAGGCGATTGGCCGGGTAATCGTCGACCACCAGGATCGACAACGCCCGGGTCGTGAGCTGCGTCGAGTCCTGGGGCATCTCCCCCGCGGGCAACGCTTGCAGGGCGGGCAGCACCAGGCTGATGTCCACCCGCGTGCCGCGCCCGGGCTCACTGTCGAGATGCAACTGCCCGCCCATCATTTCGCACAGGGTACGACTGATCACCAGGCCCAGGCCGGACCCTTGCCGGGCAGTCTGCTGATTGTTATCGGCCTGCACGAACGGGCTGAACAGGCGTTGCTGGTCAAAAGCACTGATACCGATGCCGCTGTCTTCGATCCGTACGCTGACGGCGAGATGCGCCGGAGCTTGCGGCCGCGCTCGCAGTGTCAGGCTCACCTGGCCTTCACGGGTGAACTTGATGGCGTTGCTCAGCAGATTGGACAGCACTTGTTTGAAGCGCACGGGATCGAGCATCACATCGTGGTCACTGTGTTCGGCGAGCTCGACCCGCCATTGCAGATTCTTCTGAATCGCCAGCCCTTCGAAAACCCGGCAGACCGACGCCACCAGCGCATGCAGGTTGACCCGCTCCGGCGCCAACGACAAATGCCCCGATTCGATCCGGGCGACGTCCAGAATGTCGCCGATCAAATCCAGCAATTGCTGCCCGGCGTTGGACGCCACCTCGATGGCGGCGCGGTCGGTCACCCCTTCATCGGCCCGCTTCAGCGCCAGTTCGAGCATGCCGATCAAGGCGTTCATCGGCGTGCGGATTTCATGGCTCATGGTGGCCAGGAAGGTGGTCTTGGCCCGGTTGGCGTCGTCCGCCGCGTCCTTGGCTTCCTGCAATTGCCCGAGTAATTGCTGACGCTGGCGAATCTGCCGGCGCTGCCAGACGATCCCGGCCAACGCGAGCAACAGCAAGACACCCGCCAGCGCAAACGCCTGCACGATCGCCTGCCGGTGTCGCAGCCAGTAACTCTGCTCGACCATCGAATCATATCGCCAGGGCTGGGTCAGCTCGTCGATTTCTTCGGGCGGGATGCTGAGCAGCGCCTTGTCCAGGATCGAATGCAGCTCAGTGGCCTCGCGACTGGTGGCCAGGGTGCTGCGGGCGGGGTCGGTGCCTACGGTGCTGGTCACTTGCAGGCGATCGCGATACTGCCGGGAAATCAGGTAACGGGCGCTGATCAACGAGTTGATGCCGCCGTGGGCCTTGCCCTGGGCCACCATTTCCATGGCATCCGTCGACAGTGGCGCATCCACCATCTGGATCTGCGGGTAATGCTTGCGAAGGTACTCACCGGCAATGTTGCCCTGGGTCAGCGCCAGCGTCCTTCCCGCCATGTCATCCAGCGTCCTGGGGCTGTCCGCGGCTACGCGAGTCACCAGTACCGAAGGGCTGCTCAGAAACGCCCGGGTGAACAGCAGTTCATCTTCACGCTGGGAACTGAGGCCGATACCGGCCAGCACATCGATCTGTCCATTCTTGATGCCGGTCATCATCTCGGCCACCGACTTCATGCCGCGGATGTCAAATTGCAGCCCGGTGCGCAAACTGATTTTCGCCAGCACATCGACACCGATGCCGCGAAATTTTCCTTCGCTGTCGATAAATGAAATCGGCGGGATATTTTCGTTGATCGCGACCCGCACGCGCGGATGGCGTTCGAGCCAGTGCTGTTCGGCCACGCTCAATTGCAATGACTGGGTACCGGGGATAGACACCCCGTTTGCCCCCCAACGACGCAGGATGTTCATTTGTTTATTGGTGGTGATGGCCGCCAGCGCCTTGTTGACGATGTGCAACAGCGAATCGTTGTCACGGGCCATCGCAAAGGCAAAACGCCCGGACTCCATGGGCGAGAAGTCGGTCAGTTGCACGTTGTTCAGGTAGTTCTTGCTGATCAGATAGTGGGCATTGATCGCATCGCCCAGGTAGACATCGGCCTGGCCGAAAGCCACGGCCCCCATCGCCGCCAGTGTCGAGGGAAACAGCTGGACCTGCGCCCTGGAATAGAACTGTTGCACGCTGTATTCGGGCAAGTAGTGATACAGCATCACCAACCGCTTGCCGGCCAGCGTCGGGTCGAGCACCGGAGGGAAATCGGTACGCGTGACCAGCACCGGCTGATCGACTGCGTAAGCGCTGGACATCTGCAGCTGCGGATCTTCGGCCTCAAATCGATTGGCCGTTCCCAACAGGTCCGCCCGCCCTTCCTTGATGGCCTGCACCGCATCGGCTCGCGACGGATAACATTGCACCTCTACGACGACGTTCAACAATTGTTCGAGCAACCCGGCGTAATCGGCTGTCAGGCCTTCGAACACCTTGCCCGCCGTATTGAACTCGAAGGGCGGATAGTCCGGCGCCGAGACCGCCAGCACCAGTCGGCCCTTTTGCTGCAACCAGCGCAACTCGGTGTCCGACAACCCGGCGCTCAGGCCTTCGGCACTCGAGCGTCCCAACAAGGTCAACGACTGTTGCGCACCGACAGTCGGTGCCCAGAGAAGAAGGCCCGTCAGCACCCAACCCGCCAGCCGTCGGAGAACGTTCATTCAGATCAGATGATTGCGCAGGGCGAAATCCCTCAAGTGCACCGACGAGCTCATGTTGAGCTTGAGGGTGAGTCGGGTCTTGTAGGTACTGACGGTCTTGTAGCTCAGGTGCATGCTCTCGGCGATTTCCAGGTTTTTCGAACCCCGGGCCAGGTACTGCAGAATAGTCAGTTCACGATTGGAGAGCTTGTCGATCAACTGCTTTTCACTGCGTTGCAACTCCCCCATCGCCACGGAACTCGAAGGTATCTGGGCGAAATAGGTGTAACCGGCGATCACCGAATTCACCGCCGCCTTCAGGTCATCCAGGTCCTTGCTCTTGGACACATAGGCCACAGCCCCGGCACGCATGCAGCGGTCCTGATAAAACTGCGCCTCCAGCGAGGTGAACACCACCACGCGGCATCGGGTGTTTTCGGCCTTGATGCGATCCATCACCTCAAGCCCCGCCACACCGGGAAGGCCCAGATCAAGCAGCACGACATCCGGTTGATGCTCCCGGACCAACGACAGGACCTCGTCGCCACGGGAGGCCTCGTAAATCTGCTTGAATCCTTCGCCCTTGAGTACGAGTTTGATCATGGAGCGAACCACCGGATGATCTTCCACAATCAGTGCTGACTTCATGACAACTCCCGTGCAAAACAACACGATCGGGCAAAAAAATGCCCTCCAGGCATCGCAGCAGCTGGGCACAACGCTGCGCATAGACTTTTGCATGGAAGGCTGGAAAGAACTACCTGACAGAAATGACAGTTCCGACGAACGGTAACCCACAATCTATGGTGCTCATCAACTGCTTAATCGACGCCAGGTCAGGCAGAGCGGCCTGGCTGACCTGGACCTTGCCCGCGACGGGCGGCAGCGGCGCCAGCTGTTCATTGAAGATAAACCCGTGATGAACCTGCGGGTTGTCGGCCAGGAAACTGAACAGAGCCAGCCCTTCGCTGGCCATCGCCCCATTGACGAGCACCAGATCCAGAGGCTCGCCAGCGTACTCCACCAGTGGCAGGAGCTCGTCGAGGCTGTGCACCGGCGCCACCCGAAAGTAGCCGAGCTGGTTGAACAGCCGCTCGATCCGCAGGCAGTTGAAGTGCTGCGCATCGGCGATCAGGATGCGCAAGGATTTATCCGGCAAGGTGACCTCCAAAAGGATGTCGGTTTCAAGAGGTCGCAAAGCCTACGGAACACCGCCCTAGGTTTATGTAGGAATATTCCTAAAGAATTGCCGGTTAGTCTGACGCTTGCCAGGGAAACCTTGGTCTTCATTCTGTAGTACTCGGACTCCAGAACGCCTGCACCACCAGGGTCGAGGTCGAAATCCGTGCCACCAGCGCATCCAGTTCATCACCATCGACCGAGGTGGTCGCCAGGGTGGCTTCGATTTCAATTTCATCCGTGCCGAAGGCATGTACATCGACATCGCTGGCCGGATAGTTGCTGCGTTCCAGCTCGGCTTCGAGCAAGGCCAGCACGGTTTTCTGCTGCGTACGCCGGGCGATGACATAGACGATGTTGGTGACTTCCGCCGAAATCACGTCCAGCGGCTGACGGTTGATGTTGTTGACGATCGGCCGCAGCAAGGTGTTGGCCGCGAGCACGAACAGCGTGCCGAGCAAGGCCTCGGCCAGCAGGTCGGCACCGGCGCAGGCACCGACTGCAGCCGAGGTCCAGAGGGTGGCGGCCGTATTGAGGCCGCGCACATTGCCCTCTTCGCGCATGATCACCCCGGCGCCGAGAAAACCGATGCCGGAAACCACGTAGGCAACGACCCGCACGGCGCCTTCGGCACCGGCGAGCCGGTTGGCCATGTCGACGAAAATCGCCGCGCCCACCGCCACCAGCACGTTGGTACGCAGGCCGGCTGTGCGCTGCCGGTACTGGCGCTCGAAACCGATCAGGCCACCGAGGATGAAGGCCGCGCTGAGACTGACCAGGGTGTCGAGCAGGGAGGTCAGGTTGAGGTTGTTGATGGCTTGCATGATAAATCCTTGAAAAATACACGATCCCCTGTGGGAGCTTGCTCGCGATGGTCTCAAGAGCGCCGCGTTTAGCCAGTAAACACGCGTTATCGTTAACGACCATCGCGAGCAGGCTCGCTCCTACATCTGGCAGCATTACTGCCAGCCAAACCGCCGGATGTAGAACCCCTTCACCGCCTGGGTCAGCGCCATGTATGCCAGCAGGATCACCGGCAGGAACACGAAGTACAGCGACGGCAATGCCTGCAGCTTGAAGTAATGCGCCAGCGGGCCCATCGGCAGAAAAATTCCCACGGCCATGATCAACCCGGTCATCACCAGCAACGGCATGGCCGCGCGGCTTTGCAGGAACGGGATCTTCGGCGTGCGGATCATGTGCACGATCAGTGTCTGGGTCAGCAGCCCGACCACGAACCAGCCGGACTGGAACAGGGTCTGGTGATCCGGGGTGTTGGCATCGAACACGTACCACATCAAGGCGAACGTGGTGATGTCGAAGATCGAACTGATCGGCCCGAAAAACAGCATGAAGCGCCCGACATCCGCCGGCTGCCAGCGCTGCGGTTGCTTGAGCATCTCGTCGTCGACGTTATCGAACGGAATGGCGATCTGCGAAATGTCGTAGAGCAGGTTCTGCACCAGCAGGTGCATCGGCAGCATCGGCAGGAAGGGGATAAACGCACTGGCCACCAGCACCGAGAACACGTTGCCGAAGTTCGAACTGGCAGTCATCTTGATGTACTTGAGCATGTTGGCGAAGGTGCGGCGCCCTTCCAGCACGCCCTCCTCCAGCACCATCAGGCTCTTTTCCAGCAGGATGATGTCGGCCGCTTCCTTGGCGATGTCCACGGCGCTGTCCACGGAAATACCGATGTCGGCCGTGCGCAGGGCCGGTGCGTCGTTGATGCCGTCGCCCATGAAACCGACCACATGGCCGTTGCCCTTGAGCAGACGGACGATGCGTTCCTTGTGCGACGGCGTCAGTTTGGCGAAGACGTTGGTGGTCTCCACGGCTTTCGCCAGCTCGGCGTCCGTCATGCGCTCGATGTCGTTGCCCATCAGCAGACCCTGCTGCTCCAGGCCCACTTCGCGGCAGATCTTCGCCGTCACCAGCTCGTTGTCGCCGGTCAGCACTTTCACCGCCACGCCATGGGCCGCCAGCGCCTTGAGGGCCGGCGCGGTGCTTTCCTTTGGCGGATCGAGAAAGGCTACATAACCGATCAGCGTCAGGGCCTGTTCATCGGCCAGGCTGTAGGTGTCGCGGCCTTCGATCATCGGCCGCGCTGCAACCGCCACCACCCGCAGGCCCTCGGCGTTGAACGTGGCCGTGACCTGACGGATCCGCGCCAGCAGTTCTTCGCTCAAAGCTTCATCGACTTCGCCGTGACGCACCCGCGAGCACACCGCCAACACTTCCTCCACCGCCCCCTTGCAGATCAGCAGGTGCGGTTGATCGCGCTCGGCGACCACCACCGACATGCGCCGGCGGGTGAAGTCGAACGGAATCTCGTCAACCTTGCGAAACGCCGTGCCGACTTTCAGTTCACGGTGGATTTCGACGTGCTCGAGCACCGCCACATCCAGCAGGTTTTTCAGGCCGGTCTGGTAGTAGCTGTTGAGGTAGGCCATTTCCAGCACGTCATCGGAATCGTTGCCCCAGACGTCGACGTTGCGCGCCAGGAAGATCTTGTCCTGGGTCAGGGTGCCGGTCTTGTCGGTGCACAGCACGTCCATGGCGCCGAAGTTCTGGATCGCGTCGAGGCGTTTGACGATGACTTTCTTGCGCGACAGGAACACCGCGCCCTTGGCCAGGGTCGAGGTGACGATCATCGGCAGCATTTCCGGGGTCAGGCCCACGGCAATCGACAGCGCGAACAGCAGCGCTTCGGTCCAGTCGCCCTTGGTGAAACCGTTGATGAACAACACCAGCGGCGCCATCACGAACATGAAGCGGATCAACAGCCAGCTGACTTTGTTGACGCCGGTCTGGAACGACGTCGGCGCGCGATCCGTCGCACCGACCCGCTGGGCCAACGCACCGAAATAGGTGCTGTTGCCGGTGGTGAGGATCACCGCCATGGCCGTGCCGGACACCACGTTGGTGCCCATGAACAGGATGTTGTCCAGGTCCAGCGGGTTCAGCGTGTCGCGGTCCTGCTGCCGGGGAAATTTTTCCACCGGCATCGATTCGCCAGTCATGGCCGCCTGACTGACGAACAGGTCCTTGGCGCTGAGCACCCGGCAATCGGCGGGAATCATGTCCCCGGCCGACAGCACGATCAGATCGCCCGGCACCAGTTGTTTGATCGGCAATTCGATGCGCTGCGCGCGGCGCTCCTCAAGGTCCCGGCGCATCACGGTGGCCGTGTTGCTGACCATGGCCTTGAGGGCATCGGCGGCCTGGTTGGATTTGGTTTCCTGCCAGAAACGCAGCAAGGTCGAGAGCACCACCATGGAGAAAATCACGATGGCGGCTTTCATGTCCTCGGTCAGCCAGGAGATGACCGCCAGCAAGGTCAGCAGCAGGTTGAACGGATTCTTGTAGCAGTGCCACAGGTGCGTCCACCAGGGCAGCGGCTGTTCGTGCTCGACTTCGTTGAGGCCGAACTGCTCGCGCAGGGCATCGGCTTCAGGCTCGCTCAAGCCATCGATGTGGGAGCCGAGTGTGTTGAGCAATTGGCCGGTGTCGCTGCCGGCAGCGCTCACCAGGGTTTGCGCCAGGGTGGGCGGGACTTCACGGCTGACCGTGGTGTCGGTGAAGGTTTCCAGCAACGCCAGGCGACGGAAGTGCCGGGCGATGTGGCGGTTACGCAGGAAGCCTGCGAAGAATTCCTTGAGGGTAAGTTTCATGGCTGGTGCCCCTTTGGTCAGCCGGGAAACCGTCGAGCAGGCAGGTCCACGCCTTTGCCGCCGGAACAACCGGCAAGGCAAGGCCTGGCGCGCCGGTCACGAATGACAGGCGTGTCGATAGAGCGGCGGCCAGGACAAAAAGTCGAAACCACGCACTGTTCAGCGTCGATGAGAGGGACGTCGGGACATGGCCGGGACTGGCCATGATCAGGATGCCGCTGCTCGCTTGTCGGCGAGACAACGGCACAGGAGACTGCGCGTTATCTTGCCGAGAAAATGCCGGTTACCGAGACCGGCCGACAACTGTCACTCGAACAAGTACCCACTGTGGGTCTCCGTAATGGATGAAAACGCGCGAAGCTTACGCCCCGATGTTTGGAGAGTAAACCCGTTACAAAACCTTGCAGGGGGAAACGCGGGGTTCTTCAGGAAGGGTTCAGGATTGAGGCTTTTGGGTGATTTCAATGACCCCTTCGCGAGCAGGCTCGCTCCCACAGTAGTCCTGTGAACACAGGTCCATTGTGGGAGCGAGCCTGCTCGCGAAGGCGGCCTGTCAGGCGCCGAAAAACTTAGCTCGCGGTCGCCAACAACAGATCCACCACCGACCCTCCATGCCCGCGATGTTTGCCGTGCTCATACAACGAACCGGCAATCTCATCGGCACGGATCGGCAGGATCGACAGCAAGGTGTCGCTGAGCCCGTGGCTGGCCTGGCAGAAGCCCTGCATGTAGAGGCCGGCCTTGCAGCGCTCGTCGGTGATCAGTTTGTAATGGCGATCGACTTCGAAGTCACCCAGGTACTCTTCCAGCGGCGCCAGCAGTTTGCGGTGCATCTGCCGCTCGTAGCCGGTGGCCAGGACCACGGCGTCGTAGTGACGCACCGAGACTTCACCGGTGGCGTTGTTGCGCAGCACCAGTTCGACGCCGCGTTCGTTGGCAGTGGCCTTTTCTATGGTGGTCAGGGTATGGAACGCATGGCGGGCGATGCCCGAGACCTTCTGCCGGTAGAAGATGCCGTAGATGCGCTCGATCAGATCGATGTCCACCACCGAGTAGTTGGTGTTGTGGTACTCGTTGACCAGGCGCTCGCGCTCGCTGTCGGGCTGCTGGAACACCAGGTCGGTGAACTCCGGCGAGAACACTTCGTTGACGAAGGGGCTGTCGTCGGCCGGCTTGAGTGCCGAGCCCCGCAGGATCATGTCCACCTGCACCGACGGGAAGCTGTCGTTCAAATCGATGAAGGCCTCGGCGGCGCTCTGCCCGCCACCGATGATCGCAATGCTCATCGGCTGGTTGTTCACGCACGGCTGCTTGGCCATCTGCGCCAGGTACTGGGAATGGTGGAACACCCGGCCGTCGTCCTTGAGCGCCTTGAACACCTCGGGAATACGCGGCGTACCACCGGCGCTGACCACTACCGAACGGGTGGTGCGCACCTGTTGATGGCCGCTCGCATCACGGGAAATCACCCGCAATGCCTCGACCTGATGGTTGTGCAGCACCGGCTCGATGGTCAGCACTTCTTCGCCGTAACGGCTTTGTGCCGTGAACTGCCCGGCAACCCAGCGCAGGTAGTCGTTGTACTCCATGCGGCACGGATAGAAGGTGCCCAGGTTGATGAAGTCCACCAGGCGCCCGTGGGCCTTGAGGTAATTGACGAACGAGTAAGGGCTGGTCGGATTGCGCAGGGTCACCAGGTCCTTGAGGAAGGAAATCTGCAACTCGCTCTGGGTCACCAGGGTGTTGCCGTGCCAGCGGTAGTCGGCCTGCTTATCGAGAAACAGCACATCCAGGTTGCCCTGACTCGCCCCGCGCTCTTGCAGCGCGATGGCCAGTGCCAGGTTCGACGGGCCGAAACCGACGCCGATCAGGTCGTGAACGAGGGGCGATGCAATTGCCTGTGTCATTTCCAGTGTCCTCTGGATGTTCCCCGCAAAAGCGGGACATTGAACCTAAGTGACCTGACAGGCCTTGGGCCGCACAACAGGTCGTCTGTTGAGTAGGAACGAGGACAATGGAACAAAATTTAACGGGGCTTGATGAATCCCGGGGGGGATCAGTGGCTTTCCCACTGGCGCATCCGCGCACGGCAATGCTTCATGGCGTTGACGATGTGCTTTTCCACCAGCGCACGGGAAATGCCCAGTTGCCCGGCGATTTCCAGATGGGACAGGCCCTCGATCTTGCGCAGCAGAAAACTCTCGCGGCACAGCCGTGGCAGTTCCGCCAGGGCACGCTGGAGCATGTCCAGGCGCTCGCCGTGATCGAGGACCTTGTGCGGTGAAGGTATGAAGCAGCTTTCTTCGCTGTCGAGTACGTCCAGCGGTTCAGTGCGACGCAAGGCGTTGCGCCGATGGTCATCGACGACCAGGTTGAGGGCGGTGCGATAAAGGAATGCCCGGGGCTGCTCGATCGGTGTATCACTGGAACGCTCCAGGACCCGCAGGTAAGCGTCATGCACCACATCTTCGGCCACCTGACGGTTGCCCAGCCTGGCGTTCAGGAAACACACCAGCTCGCGATAGTAGTTTTCCAACATGACTCCCGTCCGCACGGGGGTGCGGTTGCTGTCCTTGAGCCGTCTCGGCGACCGCTGGATCACACAGTGGCACGATAGTGGCAGTTCGAGTGGTGTAATTTATAGTAATTCTCATATAGATTTAAAGTACTGCTTCACCGTGCGCGATAAATAGTCACCTCCACTGTAGGAGCTGCCGCAGGCTGCGATCCTTTGATCCTCAACGTGATCAGCCACCTCGAAGGTCAAAAGATCGCAGCCTGCGGCAGCGCCTACAGGTGTTACGTCGTGTGTCTGGGGCTAAATTCCCGGGGGCTTTCATCGTCCTAAGGACAGCTCCCCGTCTCTGCCCGGACGGGCCGATTTCCCAAGGCCGGAACCCTGCATGAAACGCCCCCGACAGACCCGACGCGCCCTGCTTGCAGCACTTTGTCTGATCCCCGTGGTGGCCGGCGCCGCCTGGCAGTTCATCCCGCCGGGCCGCGACCAGTTCACCACCGTCCAGGTCAGCCGCGCCGACATTGAAAGCAGCGTCACCGCCCTGGGCACCCTGCAACCGCGGCGCTATGTCGACGTCGGCGCCCAGGCCTCCGGGCAAATCCACAAGATCCACGTGGAAGTCGGCGACCGGGTCAAGGAAGGCCAGTTGCTGGTGGAAATCGACCCCTCCACGCAACAGGCCAAACTCGATGCCGGACGCTTCTCCATCGAAAACCTCAAGGCGCAGCTGCAGGAACAGCGGGCGCAACACGAACTGGCCCGGCAGAAATACCAGCGCCAGCAGAACCTCGCCGCCGGTGGCGCCACCCGTGAAGAAGACGTGCAGACCGCCCACGCCGAACTGCGCGTGACCCAGGCGCGCATCGACATGTTCCAGGCGCAGATCCGCCAGGCCGAAGCCAGCCTGCGCAGCGATCAGGCCGAGTTGGGCTACACGCGGATTTATGCACCGATGGCCGGCACAGTGGTCGCGCTGGATGCCCGCGAGGGCCAGACCCTCAACGCCCAGCAGCAGACCCCGCTGATCCTGCGCATCGCCAAGCTGTCGCCGATGACCGTGTGGGCCGAGGTCTCGGAGGCCGACATCGGCCACGTCAAACCCGGCATGCACGCCTGGTTCACCACCCTGAGTGGCGGCACCCGGCGCTGGACCAGCACCGTACGGCAAATCCTCCCCGTGCCGCCCAAGCCCCTGGACCAGACCAGCCAGGGCGGCGGCAGCCCTGCCAGCACCAGCAAAAGCGGGAGTGCTCGCGTGGTGCTGTACACCGTGCTGTTGGACGTCGACAACGCCGACAACGCGCTGATGGCGGAAATGACCACCCAGGTGTTCTTCGTCGCCAACCAGGCGCAGAACGTCCTCACCGCGCCCATCGCCGCCCTGCAAGCCGGCGCGCAGCCAGACCTGCAGACCGCACAAGTGGTCGCCAAAAACGGCAGCATCGAACAGCGCAACGTGCGCACCGGCATCAGTGATCGCCTGCGGGTGCAAATCCTCGACGGCCTGCAAGAAGGCGATCACCTGTTGATCGGCCCGGTCGACGGGAGTGGCGGCTGAATGCAGACGCCCCTGATCGAACTTTCGGACATCCGCAAAGCCTACGGCGGTGGCGACGCGCCTGAAGTTCACGTATTGCGCGGCATCGACCTGTCGATCCATGCCGGGGAGTTCGTGGCGATTGTCGGCGCCTCAGGTTCCGGCAAATCGACGCTGATGAACATCCTCGGCTGCCTCGACCGTCCGACCTCGGGCGAATACCGCTTCGCCGGGGAAAACGTCGCCGCCCTCGACAGCGACGAACTGGCCTGGCTGCGGCGCGAAGCCTTCGGGTTTGTGTTCCAGGGCTACCACCTGATTCCATCCGGTTCGGCCCAGGAAAACGTCGAGATGCCGGCCATCTACGCAGGCACCCCGGCCGCCGAACGCCACGCCCGCGCCGCCGCCCTGCTCGACCGCCTCGGCCTGGCTTCGCGCACCGGCAACCGCCCCCATCAGCTCTCCGGCGGCCAGCAGCAACGGGTGTCGATCGCCCGTGCGCTGATGAACGGCGGCCACATCATTCTCGCCGACGAACCCACCGGCGCCCTCGACAGCCACAGCGGCGCCGAGGTCATGAGCCTGCTCGACGAGCTGGCGAGCCAGGGCCACGTGGTGATCCTCATCACCCACGACCGCGAAGTGGCGGCCCGGGCCAAACGCATCATCGAGATCCGCGACGGCCTGATCATCAGTGACAGCGCCAGCGAAAACCCTACCGCGCAAAACTCGGCCAACCCCGGTGCGCTACAAGCCGTCGACCTGCGCAAGCGCTTGAGTGAAGGCGCCGAAGCCACCGGCGCCTGGAAGGGCGAATTGGTCGATGCCGTGCACGCGGCGTGGCGGGTGATGTGGATCAACAAGTTCCGCACCGCGCTGACCCTGCTCGGGATCATCATCGGCGTCGCCTCGGTGGTGGTCATGCTGGCCGTGGGTGAAGGCAGCAAGCGCCAGGTGATGGCGCAGATGGGCGCGTTCGGTTCCAACATCATTTACCTCAGCGGCTCGGCGCCCAACCCGCGCACGCCGATGGGCATCATCACTCTCGACGAGGTTGCGGCGATCGCCAGCTTGCCCCAGGTGATGCGGATCATGCCGGTCAACGGTCAGGAGGCCGGGGTGCGTTTCGGCAACCTTGATCACATGAGCTATGTCGGTGGCAACGACACCAACTTCCCGGCGATCTTCAACTGGCCGGTGGTCGAAGGCAGCTACTTCACCCACGCCGATGAACAGAACGCCGCGGCGGTCGCGGTGATCGGGCACAAGGTGCGGACCAGGTTGCTCAAGGACGTGGCCAACCCGATCGGCCAGTACATCCTGATCGAAAACGTACCCTTCCAGGTGGTCGGCGTGCTCGCCGAAAAAGGCGCCAGCTCCGGCGACTCCGACAGCGACGACCGCATTGCCATTCCCTACTCCGCCGCCAGTGTGCGCCTGTTCGGCACGCACAATCCCGAGTACATCGCCATCGCCGCCGCCGACGCGCGCAAGGTCAAGGAAACCGAAAAAGCCATCGAGCAATTGATGCTGCGCCTGCACGACGGCAAGCACGACTTCGAACTGACCAACAACGCCGCAATGATCCAGGCCGAGGCACGCACGCAAAACACCCTGTCGCTGATGCTCGGTTCGATTGCCGCCATTTCGTTGCTGGTGGGCGGGATCGGCGTGATGAACATCATGCTCATGACCGTGCGCGAACGTACCCGCGAGATCGGCATCCGCATGGCCACCGGCGCGCGCCAGCGCGACATCCTGCGCCAGTTCCTCACAGAGGCGGTGATGCTCTCGGTGGTGGGCGGCCTCACCGGCATCGCCCTGGCGCTGATCGTCGGTGGCGTGCTGATTTTCAGCGAAGTGGCTGTCGCATTCTCCCTGATAGCGGTGCTGGGCGCCTTCGGCTGCGCCCTGGTCACCGGTGTTGTTTTCGGCTTTATGCCGGCCCGCAAAGCTGCCCGACTCGACCCGGTCACGGCCCTTACCAGTGAATGATCGATTGATGAAGCCGCCACTCAGTGTGTTAACCCTGTGCCTGTTGCTCAGCGCCTGCGGCACCCCGGCCCAGCGCCCCGACAGCGGCATCCAGCCGCCGGCCTCTTGGCAATCGCCACACACCGCAGGCGCAGTCCATGACAACCGGCAATGGTGGAACCGCTTCGGCAGTCCGCAACTGGGTCGCCTGATCGAACAGGCGCGGCTCGGCAGTTACGATTTGGCCGCCGCCATCGCCAGAGTGCGCCAGGCCCAGGCCGACACTGTCATCGCCGGCGGCTCGCAACTGCCGGAGGTCAAGGTCGCGGCCAATGCCAATCGCCAGAAGCTGATACGGGGCAACGGCTACAGTCAGCTCGATGCCGACAGCGATAACGACGCCGTCGACTACTTCAATGCGAACCTGGTGGCCAGCTACGAAATCGATTTCTGGGGCGGCCAGCGCGCCAGCCGCGACAGTGCGCAATTCAGTCTGAACGCCAGCGAGTTCGATCAGGCCACCGTGGAATTGACCTTGCTCAGCGGCGTGGCCAACAGTTACGCGCAAGCCTTGTCGTTGCAGGAGCAGAGCCGCATCGCCGAGTTGAACCTGGCCAACGCGCAAAGCGTGCTGAAACTGGTACAGACCCGCTTCGATTCGGGCTCGGCCACGGCCCTGGAACTGGCGCAGCAAAAAAGCCTGGTGGCGGCGCAGCAACGCCAGCTGCCGCTGGTGCGGCAACAGGCCGAAGAGGCGCGAATCAGCCTCGCCGCCCTGCTCGGCCGTCCGGTGCAGGCACTGTCGCTGGGGCAGGAACGCTTCGATCAACTGACCTGGCCCGCCATCGACGCCGGGGTACCCAGCCAGTTGCTCAGCCGCCGTCCGGACATTGCCCGGGCCGAGGCGCAACTGGCCGCCGCCCAGGCCGACGTCACCGTCGCCCGGGCCGTGATGCTACCGACCGTGACCCTCACCGCCGAAATCGGCTCCGGTGCCGACCGGGCCGACGATATCCTGCGCAGTCCCTTCTACAACCTCACCGCCGGGCTGCTTGCGCCGGTGTTCAACAACGGCCGCCTCGGCGCCCAGCGCGACAAGGCCACGGCGCGCCAGCAAGAACTGCTGGAAACCTATCGCGGCGCGATCATCAACGGCTTCGCCGACGTCGAAAAAGCCCTCAACAGCATTCGCGGGCTGGATGAACAGCGCGGCTGGCAGAGTGAGGAACTGAGCCAGGCGCAGACCGCGTTCAACATTGCGCAAAGCCGTTACCAGGCTGGGGCCGAGGATTTGCTGACGGTCCTGGAAACCCAACGCACGCTGTATGCGGCGCAGGATTTGAATGTACAACTGCGCTTGTCGCGGATGCAGGCGAGTATTGCGTTGTACAAGGCGTTGGGTGGGGGGTGGCAGGCGCTCTGAGGATCAAAAGATCGCAGCCTTCGGCAGCTCCTACAGGTATTGTGATGCGTCCTGTAGGAGCTGCCGTGGCTGCGATCTTTTGCTTTCGCCATCGCTGGCAAGCCAGCTCCCACAGGTTATGCGTCGTGCCCGGATCATGCGGCAAACACAAAACCTTGTGGGAGCTGGCTTGCCAGCGATTGAACGATAACGCGGTATCAAGCCTGGCTCTGTTTAGCCTTCAGATTGCGCGCATACCACGGCCGCTGCGGCACCTTGCGGAACAAATCCTTCAGTTTCTTTTCATCCTCGCCAAAGGTGATGCGCAACGCCAGCTTCATGGTTTCCGGGTCCATTTCCACTGACTTGCCCGCCTGCAACCCCGGCGTGGTGCTGCAGCCATGGGTGACCGGGCCGAGCCATGGGTCATCGATTTCGACCCAGCGCCCCGGCGCAAACCAGGGCACGCCATTGACCTGCAGCCGACTGACCTGCCCCGGGTGGAAGCGCTCATGGGCGCGGAACCAGTCCTCCAGACGATCGTCGATCCAGCCGTGGAAATGCCAGAACACCGGGTTCACATGGGAGGAAAACGGGTCGCCGAGGAAATCGTTTTCCGCGGCAAACCAGCGCGCGGAAAAGTCTGCCGGATCACGGGCAAAGGGCACCGGCTGACCGTTGGACGGATCGCGCGGCACAGAAGCCCAGCGCATGTGCAGCCAGTCGTGCAGGCCCAGTTCGACCTCCGAGCCGAACTGGCCGAGGGTCAGCGTCGACAGGTAACGCGGATCACGGTAGCGCGATTCCCAGACCTGGAAATTGCTGTGGTACGTCTCGCCGGTCTTGATGTCACTGACCCATTGCGTGTACTCGTCATCGTCCTCGGCCAGCCAGGTCGGCGGCAGCGCGGTGCCGTCGTGGTTGTCGAAGTATCGGGCGAAGCCGGGCCGGTCCCGCGCCAACTCCGGCTGCGGCAAGGGGAAGTGCGTCCAGGAGGGCAGGTCCTGCATCGAACGCGCCGTGCCAAGCATGTGCCGGTGCATGAAGAAAAAGTCCACGCCCGACCCGTTGCGATCCTTGCGTACACCTCGGCCATCGCGCTCCCTGTCTCGCGGACCGGGTTGCCAGCCGAGCCCGCGCAGGGCGCCGCGCTGGTCTTCGGACAGTTTGTGCCACTTGTCCCGGGAGGCATGCCAGAGCTGGTGGAACAGACGGTGCTCCGGCGATACCAGCCAGGCCAGCAGGGCCGGATTGAGGCCGGTGCGTTCGCGCGCTTCAGGGAATGTCCGTTTGACGGCAATGAAGCGATTGTCCTGGGCCGTCAGCATCAGCGGGCGCTTGAGGTCCAGCACGCGCCCACTGAGACTGCCGCTGCCGGCGTTACCGAAACCGGCCCAGACCTCATCCAGGGTCATGTCGAATTCGTACTCGCAACAGCCGCTGGCGCCCAGCAGCCGCCAACCGAGCTGCTTCGGGCTGGCCCCGGACAGATCGCCGAGCACCCGGTAACGGGGCTCCTTGGCAGAGCGCAAACGCTCGGCGGTGTCGAGGTAACCGAGCACGCCACGACCTTTGTGAGCGATGTCGAGAAAGACCTCCAGCCCCTCCAGGGGCAAGCCTTCGATACCGGCGTCACGACCTTCGAACCGAATCTGCCAGACCCCGCGCAAGGCATCCGCCAACCGCTGGCCGGCCACGTCCGCCACGTCGAACGAGGCTTCGTCCGGGGTGATCGTCGGGTCCGGCCGGGTCAGTTCGCGATGCCCGTAATAGACCGCAGGCACGGCGGCACCGGTCAGCGCCAGACCCGCGAGGAACCATCGTCGAGAAATCGTCATTGCCCTACCTGTGTCAGCCATGGAGCAGGCTTTATCCAAGCTAGAACGTTTGTTGCCCTGACAAATTTAAAAGCTTCGCGAGCAGGCTCGCTCCCACAGGTAACCGCATTCCAAATGTGGGAGCGAGCCTGCTCGCGAAGAGGCCGGCACAAACAACTAAATTCTCAGGCCAGCCACTCGTTCCCCCCAGATAGCAAAGGCCCCCGCGCCTGATCCCCGACGGCGAACCTGACTGAGACGGCAATGACAAAACCACGTTCGAAAAAGGCTCTTTTCATCGGCTTGCCGCTGGCCCTGGCGATCAGCGCGGGGGCAGGCTTCGGGGCCTGGGACTACTGGTTCAGGGACAATCCCGGCTACCCGGTCAAGGTGATGAAACAGGCCGATCAGCTGCAGGAGCGTATCCTCTCGTTCGACAGCCACATCACCGTACCGATGGACTTCGGCACCGCCGGCAACGAAGTCGACAAGGACGGCGAAGGCCAGTTCGACCTGGTCAAGACCGGACGCGGGCGCCTGTCCGGGGCGGCGCTGACGATTTTCGGCTGGCCGGAAATCTGGAACGGCCCCAACGCGCCCCATCGCCCGACCGCCGGTTTCGTCGACGAGGCCCGACACGAGCAGGAAACCCGCTACAAGATCATCAGCGCGATGGTGCGCGACTTCCCCCATCAAGTCGCCATCGCCTATACCCCCGACGACTTCCGTCGCCTGCACGGCGAAGGCAAGTTCGCGATCTTCATCAGCATGCTCAACGCCTACCCGCTGGGCAATGACCTCAACGCCCTGGACAAGTGGGCGGCGCGCGGCATGCGCATGTTCGGGTTCAGCTACGTGGGCAACAACGCCTGGGCCGACTCGTCGCGGCCCCTGCCGTTCTTCAATGATTCGCGGGACGCCCTCGGCGGGCTGTCGGACATCGGCAAGCAAGCGGTGCAGCGTCTCAACGACCTGGGCGTGATCATCGATGTGTCGCAGATGTCGACCAAGGCCCTGGAGCAGGTCGCGCACCTGAGCCGCACGCCGATGGTCGCCTCGCACTCGGCGCCGCGGGCCCTGGTGGACATCCCGCGCAACCTCAGCGATGCGGAAATGCAGTTGATCAAGAACAGCGGCGGCGTGGTGCAGATTGTCGGTTTCCCGACCTACATCCGCCCGCTGAGCCAGACCACCCAGGACAAGCTCAACGCCCTGCGCGCGCGCTTCGACCTGCAACCGCTGCAAGGCCTGGAGATGGCGCTGATGCCGGGTGACCCGGTGATCACCGTCTGGCCCGAGCAGCGTTTCGGCGAATACGCCAGCCAGCTCTATTCGATCCTCGACGAAGAACCCAAGGCCAGCCTCAAGGATTACGGCGACGCGATCGATTACGCCGTGAAAAAAATCGGCATCGACCACGTCGGCATCAGCTCCGACTTCAACGATGGCGGCGGCCTCGACGGCTGGAAAGACGTCAGTGAAGCCCGCAACGTGACCGCCGAACTGATCAGCCGCGGCTACAGCGAGGCCGACATCGCCAAGCTCTGGGGCGGCAATTTCCTGCGGGTCTGGGACCAGGTGCAAAAGTCCTCCCGGCCCGTGGTCCAGAACTGATTATTTCCTTTTGCCAAAGCGAACCGAATCCATGACCAACCGTCGTTCATTCCTCAAGCAGGCCGGCATTCTGGCGGCCGGCATTCCCCTGGCCTCGACCGTGAACCTGCCGGCACTGGCCGCTGCCCCGGCACCCTTGCCCAAGGACAAATGGGAGCAGTTGCGCCAATTGTTCACGCAGGACCCGAACTACCTGCACTTCGCCAACTTCCTGGTGACCTCGCACCCGCGTCCGGTGCGTGAAGCCATCGAGATGCACCGCGCCAACCTCGATCGCAACCCCGGCCTGGCCATGGACTGGCATCGCGGCGAAACCGAACGCCGCGAAGAAGAGGTGCGCGTCTGGGCCGGGCGCTATTTGAAAGCCAAACCGTCGCAGATCGCCCTGACCGGCAGCACCACCGAAGGCCTGGCGATGATCTACGCCGGCATCCACGTGCGCCCGGACCAGGAAATCCTCACCAGCGAACACGAGCACTACGCCGCCAACAGCGTGTTCGAATACCGTACCCAGAAAGACGGCACCCAGGTTCGCAAGATCAAATTGTTCGAAGACCCGTACAAGGTCTCGACCGCCGAAGTGCTGGCCGCGATTGAACGCAACATTCGCCCCGAGACCCGCGTACTGGGCATGACCTGGGTGCACTCCGGCAGCGGCGTGAAGCTGCCCATCGGCGAGATCGGCAAACTGGTGGAAGAGAAAAACCGTGGCCGCGAGGACAAGGACCGCATCCTCTACGTGATCGATGGCGTCCACGGTTTCGGCGTGGAGAACGTCGACTTCCCGGACATGCACTGCGATTTCTTCATCGCCGGCACCCACAAATGGATGTTCGGCCCACGGGGTACCGGGATCATCTGCGCCCGTTCCGACGAGCTCAAGGACGTGACCCCGACCATCCCGACCTTCTCCGAAGCCACGCAGTTTTCCACGGTGATGACCTACGGCGGCTACCACTCGTTCGAACACCGCTGGGCATTGACCGAAGCCTTCAAGTTGCACCTGGACCTGGGCAAGGCCGAGGTCGCGACACGCATCCATGACATCAACAGCTACCTGAAAAAACGCTTGCAGCAGCACCCGTCGGTGGAACTGGTCACGCCCCTGTCACCGGAATATTCCGCCGGTTTCACCTTCTTCCGCATCAAGAACCGCGACTGCGAAGAAGTCGCCAATTACCTGATGGATCAGCGCGTGGTGTGCGATGCCGTAGACCGTGATGTCGGGCCGATCATTCGAGTGTCGCCGGGGTTGCTCAATACCCAAGCGCACATCGACAGGTTGATGGAACTGCTGGCCAGCCGGCTCTGACCCACCGCTTTCAAGGAGCGAGAACCCGTATGAAAAGCCCCCTCAAAAACATCGGCGCCCTGATCCTGCTGGGATTGCTCGGCAGTACCGTGCCAGGCCTGGCCCAGGCCTATACGGCGCCATTACCGGGCAAAGTGTTCAAGGATTGTCGTGACTGCCCGGAAATGGTCGTGCTGCCCGCCGGCACCTTCACCATGGGCACCCCGGACGACGAAGTCGGCCGCGAGCCTGATGAAGGCCCGATGCATGAGGTGACGTTCGACAAACCCTTCGCCATGAGCCGTTACCAGATCACCGCCGGCGAATGGAACCAGTACATGAAGGAAACCGGCATCACCCTGCCCGATGGCGATACCCGCCCCGGCCGCGCGTGCGCCAACGGCAAGCCGAGCTACCCCCAGGGCCCGCGCCAGCCGGCAGTGTGCATGAACTTCGCCGAGGTCAGCGCCTACGTCGCCTGGCTGTCGCTGAAAACCGGCCAGCACTACCACATCGTCAGTGAAGCCCAGCGCGAGTACGCGGCCCGTGGCGGATCGACGGGCGCGTTCCCCTTCCCGTTCGACCCCGGCACCGAGTACAGCATCGCCACCCACGCCAACACCTACGGCCCGACCGACGGCTACAGCTACAGTTCGCCGGTCGGCAGCTACCCAGCGAATGCCTTTGGCCTGTACGACATGCATGGCAACGTCTACGAGTGGATCGCCGACTGCTACCACCCGGACTACGTCGGCGCGCCCACCGACGGCAGCGCCTGGACCGAGCCCGACTGCGACACCCTGCGCATCCGTGGCAACGACTGGGGCGAAGCACCGGTGTTTTCCCGTTCGGGCAACCGCAACGACATCGACCCGCAGACCCGTGGCGACTGGATCGGATTTCGTGTAGTCCGCGACCTGACGCCCAACCTCTGACTCCTTCCCAAATCCTTGTGGGAGCGAGCCTGCTCGCGAAGGCGGCAGCACATCCAACATCTATGTGACTGACAAACCGCTTTCGCGAGCAGGCTCGCTCCCACAGGTTTTGTACCCAGTCAGCGAACCGAGCCCCGCCACCCGTCTCCCACCCTTTAAATTAAGCCCTCCACCAGACGTTCTACTGGGTATCTGCCTCAAGACCCAAGGAACCCTCTGCTCATGACCCAGCCAACGCGCGGTGCAATTCATGAATTGTTCAGCCTCCTGAAACCGTTCCGGCTCGTCGTCAGTCTGTCGATCCTCCTGGGCATGGTCGGCGGCCTGAGCGTCACGGTGCTGCTGGCCACCATCAACAACGCGCTGCATTCGCCGGACGGCCTGACCCAGGGCGTGGTCGCGCTGTTCGGCGGTCTGTGCCTGCTGGCCCTGGGTAGTTCGATCTGCTCGGACATCGGCACCAACTACGTCGGCCAGCACATCATTGCCAAACTGCGCAAAGAGCTGGGGGAAAAAGTACTTTCCGCGCCCATCGAGCAGATCGAGCGCTACCGCAGCCACCGGCTGATCCCGGTGCTGACCCACGACGTCGACACCATCAGCGACTTCGCCTTCGCCTTCGCGCCGCTCGCCATTTCCCTGACCGTAACCCTCGGCTGCATGGGTTACCTGGCGATGTTGTCGTGGCCGATGTTCCTGATGATGGTGCTGGCGATTGCCATCGGCACCGGTATCCAGTTCTACGCGCAGGGCAAGGGTATCCAGGGCTTCATGGCCGCCCGCGACGCCGAAGACGAATTGCAGAAGCACTACAACGCCATTGCCGGTGGCGCCAAGGAATTGCGCATCCACCGTCCGCGCCGCCAGCGCATGTTCGTCAAGGGCATCCAGGGCACCGCCGATTTCATCTGCGACACCCAGGTACGTTCGATCAACACCTTCGTGATCGCCAAGACCCTCGGCTCGATGCTGTTCTTCGTGGTCATCGGCCTGGCGCTGGCCCTGCAATCCTTCTGGCCCAGCGCCGACCAAGCGGTGATGAGCGGATTCGTGCTGGTGCTGCTGTACATGAAAGGCCCGATCGAGCACCTGGTCAGCACCTTGCCGATCGTGAGCCGGGCGCGCATCGCCATTCGCCGCATCGCCGAACTGTCGAGCCGGTTTTCCTCGCCGGAACCGCACCTGCTGCTCAACGACCAAGGCACCCCGCCGGCCGTGGTCAACAGCCTGCAACTGAACAACGTCAGCTACGCCTTCCCCGCCGCACCGGGCAGCGACGCGTTTCGCCTGGGCCCGGTGAACCTGAGCATCGCACAAGGCGACATCATTTTCATCGTCGGCGAAAACGGCTGCGGCAAGACCACGCTGATCAAGTTGCTGCTGGGCCTCTACGCCCCGCAACACGGCGAAATCCTGCTCAACGGCCAAGGCATCGATGCGCACAATCGAGACGACTACCGCCAGTTGTTCACCACGATCTTTGCCGACTACTACCTGTTCGATGACGTGGTGCAGGGTGACCAGCACATCCCCGAAGATGCCAATGCCTACCTGCAACGCCTGGAAATTGCGCACAAGGTCAGCGTCAGGGACGGCAGTTTCACCACCACCGACCTGTCCACCGGCCAGCGCAAGCGCCTGGCCCTGGTCAATGCCTGGCTGGAAGAACGCCCGGTGCTGGTGTTCGACGAATGGGCCGCCGACCAGGACCCGACCTTCCGCCGCATCTTCTACACCGAGCTGCTACCGGACCTCAAGCGCCTGGGCAAGACCATCATCGTCATCTCCCACGACGACCGCTATTTCGACATGGCCGATCAACTGGTGCGCATGGAGTCGGGCCGGGTCATCACCGAGCGCGCGACCGCCTGACAGCGCTGGTTGCACGCAGGTTGTTGTTTTTTTGAAGTTTGTTTTCCGGTTTAGCCAAAGCGGTCCGTCTAATAATAATTATCATTAACTAAAAACTGCACACACCATTCTGGAGCGATTCGAGCAATGCAAAGCCTTCCTCTGTCCCGCGCACCCTTGGCATTAGCCATCGATCGGCAAAAGAAATTCCGAACGGTCGTGCCGGGTGCGCTGTTGACCCTGTTGCTGCTGGGCACTTCCCAGGTCGAGGCGGCCCCGGTGAACGTCAATGTGCCGGCCCAGTCGCTGGCCAGTGCATTGCGCCAACTGGGCCAGCAGACCAACCTGCAGATTCTCTACAGCCAGGACATGGTCAACGGCATCAAGTCCACGGCGGTGTCCGGCAACATGGAGCCGGAACAGGCACTGAAAACCTTGCTGCTGGGGAGCGGCATCAATTTTCAGTTGAATGGCAACACCGTGTCGCTGGTGCCAGCGGTCGGTGACTCCAGTGCATTGCAGCTGGGTGCGACCTCCATCACCGGCGTGGCGCTGGGCCCGACCACCGAAGGCACGCACTCCTACACCAGCGATGAAGTGACCATCGGCAAAGGCAACATCAAGGTCAAGGACATCCCGCAGTCGGTGTCCGTCGTCACGCGCCAACGCATGGACGACCAGAACATGAACAGCCTGCAGGACGCCATGCGCCAGGTCACCGGCGTGACCATCAAGACCTACAACTCCGGTTCCAGCCTCAACGACGTCTACATGCGCGGCTTCCTCGTCGACCAGGTGCAGGTCGACGGCGTCTCGCAACCCACCGGCCAGGGCGACATGGCCACCAGTTTCGACCTGGCGATGTACGACCGCATCGAAGTGCTGCGCGGCCCGTCGGGCCTGTACCAGGGCGCAGGCGAACCCGGCGGTACGATCAACGTGGTGCGCAAGCGCGCCCTGGGCAAATTCGCCCTCGGTGGCGAGCTGGCCGCCGGCTCCTACGATCACTACCGTTCCATGGTTGACGTTACCGGCCCGCTGAACGACCAGGGCACCGTGCGCGGCCGCTTCATCACCGCCTACGAGAACAACCAGTACTTCGTCGACTACGCGCAGAACGAACGCCCGATGGTCTACGGTCGCCTGGAATTCGACCTCGACCCGGCCACCACCCTGTCGGTCGGCGGCGCTTACCAGAAGAACAACTCCACCCCGGCCTTCGGCTTGCCGGCCTATGCCGACGGCACGTTGCTGGACGTTCCGCGCTCGACCTTCGTCGACGCCAAGTGGAACACCCTGAACGAGAAGGTCTGGGAATCCTTTGCCGAAGTTGATCACGAACTGGACAACGGCGGTCAATTCAAGACCACCCTGACCTACCGCGACGCCGAAACCCCGGAGCGTAACTTCACCTGGGCCGACGGCGCGGTCGACCCGGCCACCGGTGACAGCTGGGCCGTGGCCTACGACTACTACACCCACATCAAGACCATCGGTGTCGACAGCTTCGTCACCACGCCCTTCGAGTTCGCCGATCGTCGCCACGAGTTCACCCTGGGCGCCGAGTACCAGCACCTGGACAAGGACTTCACCTACGGCGGCGGCGAGTACTTCCCGATCAATGTGTTCGATCCGGGCAGCATCGACATTCCCCGCAACGACTATGCGCACGTCAACGGCAACTGGTCCAAGTCCGACCAGTACGGTATCTACACCCGTGCCAAGTTCAACGTCACCGACTGGCTCGACGTCATCGGCGGCAGCCGTGTGACCTGGTACGAAGCCGACGCGAAGAACGCCAACGCCTTCTTCAACAACTTCGGCGAAGCCCACACCAGCATCAACCGCAAGGTCGTGCCGTACGGCGCCCTCATCGGCAAGATCACCCCGGAACTGTCGACCTATTTCAGCTACACGGGCGTGTTCAAACCGCAGAGTGAAATCGGCACCGACGGCGAGCCGGTCGGCCCGCGCGAAGGCAAGCAGTACGAGATCGGCCTCAAGCGCGAGTTCTACGACGGTCGCCTGAACGCCAGCATCGCGGCCTTTCGCATCTACGATGAAAACCGCGCTGAATACGACAACAACTCCGGTGCCTACATGACCGAAGGCAAGGCACGCAGCGAAGGCTGGGAAACCGAGCTGAGCGGCAACCTGACCGAGAACTGGAGCATCGTCACCGGTTACGCCTACACCTCCACCAAGTTCCTGGACGGTGATGCGGCCAACAAAGGCAAGACCTTCAGCACCATCACGCCCAGGCACAACTTCAACCTGTGGACCAAGTACGAGTTCACCGACGGTCCGCTCAAGGACTTCAGCGTCGGCGGTGGCGTGCGTGCGGTCAGCGACACCTACTACCAGCGTGACGTGAAGTTCCAGCAAGGCGGCTTTGCCATCACCACGGCGCAGGTCGGCTACAAGTTCAACGAAAACCTGTCGTCGACACTGACCGCCAACAACCTGTTCGACCGCAAGTACTACGACCGCGTCGATGCGTCCTGGGGCACCAACTTCTACGGCGACCCGCGCACCGTGACCCTGAGCCTGCGCGCGCAGTACTGATTGCCGGCAGCTAATGCCTGTCAGCCGAGGCGCAGAACCTGTGGGAGCGAGCTTGCTCGCGATGACGATTGCACAGTCAACATCATCGTTGACTGACATTGCGCTATCGCGAGCAAGCTCGCTCCCACAGAAGTTGCAGCGGCCAAAGCCTTGCCCGATTCTGTTTTCTGTGGCGTGCATGTGACAACTCGGCGCTCTCTGCCTATCCTGCAAGGCAGTCTTTGCCCCCCTCACAACACACCATTCATGGATCGAAAATGGCGACGCCAGCGGATGACCCCAACAGCGCCATCAACGAGCAAGGTAGCCGCGCGAAGCTGTCCAGGCCCCTGCCCATCGACCTGCGAGGGCTGATTCTGTTCTTCGTCCTGCTGTCGGTCCTCGCGACGTTGTGCAACAGCCTCTACGTCGCTTACCGGGTGCAGCGTCAGTCCCTGATCCATACGACGCTTGAGGCCAACGCAGCCTACGCCGCAAAAGTCGCTTCCAGCATCGGTGAATTCCTGAACTCGGCGCACAGTCGCTTGAACTACAGCGCCAACACACTTGGCCAGCACTGGAACGACCCCGAAGTGCTGCGCAAAGAAGCCATCCGCCTGCAAGCCCAGGATGCCGACTTCAACTCCATTGCCATTGTGGATGCGGCAGGCAAAGTCCTGCAGGCCTATCCGGATACCTCGCAGATTGTCGGCGCCACATTGACGTCGGAGGGCATCCAGCAGGCGCTCAAGGAACGTCGTCCATCGGTCAGCGCAGCTTACGTTTCCGCGGCGGGCAACCTGGTGGTGTTCATTTCACAACCGGTTTTCAACCCGTCAGGAGCGTTTCTCGGCGTCGTCGGCGGCTCGGTCTACCTGCTCAAGCAAAGCACCTTTCATACGGTCATCAGCCGTCACTTCCATCACGAAGGGACCTTTGCGTTCATCGCCGACGGCAATCGGCGGCTGCTGTATCACCCGGACCAGAAGCGCATCGGTGAGGTCCTGGGCTGGAGCCTGACGGTCGATGCGGCCTTGCGCGGCGAACGTGGTTCCCTGGAAGGCCCGAACTACAAAGGTGTGCCCATGCTCGCCGGTTTTGCCCAGGTGCCGGACGCCAACTGGGCGGTTGTCGCGCAACAACCTCGGGAACTCAGCCTGGCGCCGCTGGGACAACTCATGCGCGACATGGTCCTGGACATGATCCCGGCCGGGCTGTTGGGTCTGGGGCTGATTTTGCTCGGGACCACTCTGATCGCCCGCCCGTTGCGCCAGTTATCGGCAGCCGCCGACCAGTTGGCCGCCCCGCAAACGACCGAGCAACTGCGGCAAGTCCATGCCTGGTACCGCGACGCATCGGCCATTCGCCAGGCCATGCTGACCGGTGTGCAGCTGCTCCAGCAAAAGCTTGGCCAGCTCAGCCACGAAGCGCAAAGCGATCCCCTGACCGGCCTGGCCAATCGAAGGGCCATGGGCGGCGTACTGGATCTGCTGGCAAAAACCGGGCAAGCCTATTCGGTGCTGGCGCTGGATATCGATCACTTCAAAAAGGTCAACGACACCTTTGGGCATGACGCCGGTGACGTGGCCCTGAAGGAGGTCGCCGACATACTCAAGCAGAACTCCCGGACCGGCGACCTCGCCTGCCGCGCCGGTGGTGAAGAGTTCGCGCTGATCCTTCCGGATACGCCGCTGGATACTGCCAGGGTCATTGCCGAACGGATACGCGAGCACATCGCGCAGACCGAGGTGCCGCAGGTGGGAAGGCTGACGATGTCCATCGGCGTGGCTTGCCGGAGTGCGGACACCCCGATGCCCGAAAGCGTACTGAAACTGGCCGATGAGCGTCTCTATCTGGCCAAGCAGAGCGGGCGCAACCGGGTGATGGCGTAGGCGTCGGGTAATGGCCGGGACAAACCGGTCGATTCAGGCCGTCACCGCGTGGGTTCTTTTTCTTCGTCCTTCGAACCACTTGAGGTCGCGGCATCCTTCTGCGCCGCTTGCGAATCGGCGCCGGAGTTTGAGCCTGCAGCCTCCTCGCCCTTCTTGTCGGCCTTCTCGTCTTTGGCTTCAGCGCCTTGAGGCTGATTGATGCCAGGCACGGCAGCAGGCGGGACAGCGGAACCCGCCGTCGCGTTCTCGGCGACCAGTGCACAAAACGAGCCCGTCGACAGCAGACCCGCAGCCATGAGTGCGAGCATTTTCCTGTTCATCATTGGGGTCTCCCCGGTGAGGTATAAAACCTTGGAAGACCCGGCATCAGGAAAGGTGCTGGCTCGCTGACGAACGGCGAGTTGCCGGGGTCAGGAACCGACCTTGTTGTCGTGCGCGGCGGTCCGGAGTTGCTCGGTATCGACGCGGACAAACGTGGAGTCCCCGACAGCGGTCAGGACATCCCCGGCGAAAACCTCACAGATGACGCGACTTTTGCGCCCGACATCACCCTCGACTCTTGCCCGCAATGTCAAGCGTACGCCCATCGGGGTAGGCTTGATGTACTTGATGCCCAGGTTACCGGTGACGCAGGTGACGTGGGGCAAACTGCCCACTTCGCGCTGCTCGGCGCGGTAGTGATAAGCCATCGCGGCCCAGTTGGAGTGGCAATCGACCAGCATCGCGATCAAACCGCCGTAAACCAGACCCGGCCAGCCGCAATACTTGTCATCGGGCATATGCTCGGCCATGACATGCACCCCGTCTTCATGCCAGAAGCTCTTGATGTGCAGCCCGTGCGGGTTCTGGCTGCCGCAGCCATAACAAACGCCTTCAGGCGCGGCGATGTCTTGAAGCGAAATGTCCTGCGTGGTCATGGCGTATTCATCCTTAGTGGCAGGTGGTTCAAAGCGGACCGGGTCGCCCCGGCCCGCACCGCCTGATCAATATTGGCAGAAGCGAATCCGATTGCCGAACGGGTCGTAGACCTGCAACTCCTTGCCCCAGCCCTGCTGAACAATATCCGGGCGTCCGTAGCCGTAGCGCTTGCCCAGCAGTTCATCCCTGAGCAGTTCGATGTTTTGCATCGGCACGAACACCGTCGAGCCGGGGCTGGCATCGCCGTGATGTTCGGAAAGGTGCAGGTGCAGACCGTCGCGACTGATGCCCAGGTACAGCGGCAGATCAGCCTCGAAGCGATGCTCGAACTCGACGCTGAACCCCAGGAAATCCAGATAGAACTCCCGGGCCTTGGCTTCGTCGAAACTGCGCAAAATGGGGACGGGTTTATCGAAGGTAATGCTCGGCGTTGGCGGGGTACTGGCCTGGGCCAGCAGCGCCGACGCGGTGTTCCAGTCCTTGTAGCCCAGTTGCTGCGCGACCAGTTCCAGCGCGGTGGAATGGGTCACCGCCTGGTTGCGCTCCTCCAGCGAGGCGCGCAACTGCTTGGCCATTTGCTTGGCTTGCTCGATTGAAAACATGTCTGCTCCTGTAGCCGAGATGCTTTGGTGCTCGCATTGCCAAACCTCGACCGTCAAGAGAGGCGACAGGGTCTGTATGAGGCGGAGATGCTTTCACCTTTCCCAGCGGGAGCGAGCGGCGGGCAGCATCGGGCCGATGTCGATAATACATAGCGGCCGGGGTCTGCGAAAGGTGTGCCCCGCTGCTGCCCGTACCTCGAGGCCTGCGGTCTATTCCTGTAGGAGCCAGCTTGCTGGCGATGTTCTCAAGTGCGCCGCGTTTATCCAGTTCTCACGCGTCATCGTCAACGACCATCGCTGCGATGCGGCGACCCGACAAGCCAGCTCCTGCAGGTATTGCGTTATCCGTGTTTCCCGGGATTACGTGATGACCTTGTTTTTGGGGGGCAACGACTCCGGAGATTTCAACGCTCTTTGACAAGGCATGACAGCAGGTTAGAAACCACTCGACAGCGCCTGTTTAAGCGGCCTACAGGTTACTTCATGAAAGCCACAACGCCTTGCGTCGTTGCCTACAGGTACGCCAGAATTCGCCGGCTTGTGCGCCTTGGGGGTGGTCGGTAACTTGGTTCGGGTCACTGATTGTCAGTGATCGGGTTTAGTAGCCCGTCTTACCATCCAAAATCGGTTGCATAAGCGTCCTTCAATCAGGTGCCCGCCTGCATTTGATGGTGGCTGTGTGCATGGCGCCTTCGGGTGCGCCGGATTTGGGTGGTAATCCGGTCTACTAACTTGCGCACAGCCGCCACCCTTCCGTTTAGTAGCGAGACAGGTTGCGGCTCAACTGAGAGGTTTACCATCCATGTTCAAGCCCACACCCAATCCGCCGGATTCCGACCCGGCCTCGCCGTACGAAAGTCCCGAATCAAGACAAGTCCACGAAACCGCCGAATGCGCCTTCGATCCAGGCCCCAACATCATGGCCACCCCGCGCACACCCAGCACGATGTTCATCGTCAATCCCGAACTCAGTACCGAAACCCTGCTGGTGCACGCCTGTGAGTCGCTGGCGTCGGCCAATGTCATGGCCAACGATCTGGTGGATCATTTGCAGGGGACAAGTCGCCATGCGCTGTTGGGGATTGCGCAGGTGATCATGCTGGGGGAACTGGCGGTGAATCGGGCGCTGGATCGGCTTGATCCGCCCTGACCACAATCTCCGGATCACCGATAGACCTGTGGGAGCGAGCTTGCTCGCGATGGCGTTGGGTCAGACACATAGATGTTGAATGTATGACCGCTATCGCGAGCAAGCTCGCTCCCACAGGGGTTGTGCTTAACTGATCGACCTCAGGGCAATTCCCACAAATCAGACCAGGCTCTCGCCAATCTGCGCCGCCAGTTGCACCAGCATCCCCGGCACTTCCTGGACCATCTCGCCCATGCGCGCAAAGTCGTGGGTCATGCCGGCCTTCACCTCCAGCACCAGGGGTTGCCCTGCGGCCCGCAGTTTTTCGGCCCAGGCCAGGCCTTCATCGAGCAACGGATCGTACTCGGCCAGCCACAGCACCGTCGGCGTCAGGCGTTCCAGGCCTTCGGCGTACAGCGGTGAAAAACGCCAGTCGGCACGATCCGCTTCGCTGCGTTGGTACTGCTGGTAGAACCATTCCAGCGTGGTGGCTTCGAGCAGATAGCCTTCGGCGAATCGCGCCAGGGACGGGCGTTTTTTTACCGCGTCGATCACCGGGTACAGCAACACTTGCAGGCGCGGCACCAGCGGCCATCCCAGCGGGTCCTGGGCCATGGCGAGGCACAGCGATGCCACCAGGCTGCCGCCGACGCTGTCCCCCGCGAGCGCAATGCGCCTCGCGTCCAGTCCCAAGGCTTGAGCACCGGTAACAGCCAGCCAGCGCGTCACGTCTTCGGTATCGTTGTAAGCGGTGGGGAAACGGTGTTCCGGCGCGAGCCGATAGTCCGCCGACAACACGGCAAATTCCCCCGCCAGTGCCAGACGCCGGCACAGGGTGTCGTGGGAATCGAGGCTGCCCACCACGTAGCCGCCACCATGGAAGTACAACAACACTGGGCGCGGCTCGTTGTGCGGTTGCGGTTTGGCGTACAGCCGCGCATTGAGCACATGCCCGTCCCGCGCAGGCAGGCTGAGCGCCGTCACCGTCAATGCGCCCGTCGGGGTGGCATCGAGCAACTGCGAGGTCTGTTCGAATTGCTGTCGGGCTTCGCCAGGCGTCAGCTCATGCATGGGTTGGCTTTTGCCGCTGAGGCGGCCGAACTCGGCCAGCTCCAGAAAACCTTCGATGTCCGGGTGCAGTGCCATGGGCGGTAGTCTCCAAAAATAAAAAAAGCTCGCCCAATAAACGAACCGAGAGGGTCGTTCGTTAGGGCGAGCTCAAGAACTGCTCAAGCAGGATGAAAATCTGTGGCCTGGACCATTTCCCTGTGGCGAGGGGGCTTGCCCCCGTTCGGCTGCGAAGCAGTCGTAAACCCGAACAATGCGGTATGCCTGAACAACCGCAGTGGCTGGTTTTGGGGCCGCTTCGCAGCCCAACGGGGGCAAGCCCCCTCGCCACAGGCAAGCCCCAAATAACAGGCATGCCCCACATCACAGGGAAGCTCCCTAGCCACAAATTATCGGCTTAGATCTGCGGCACCACCTCCCGACCAAGCAGCGCCACCACGGCGTCCAGGCACTCATCCTGCTGCAGGATATCGAAGTGCCCGGCCGTCACCGTTTGCACCTGGCGCAGTCGCGGTTGCTGGCGTTCGAGCGTGGCGCGTTCGGCCGTCGGGTTGCCGTCGGCCCACCAGCAATGCAGCCCGGCTTGCGGAATCGGCAGGGTGTCGACCTGTCGCGACAGCGCCTTCAAGCGTGTGCTGACCATGAACGTCTGGGCCAGCTCATCGGCACCGAGCAGCGCATAACCGCTGGCCTGATCGCTTTGGCTGTCGATCACCGCGCGAATGATCCGCGCCACGGCGTCGTGGTCCCCCGCCGACTCGGTACTCAACGCCCGGGCGATCACCTCGCCATCCATGCCCAAGGTTGCACCGAGGAACTCGGCCAGATCCACTCGCCACTCATCCGCACTGGCAACGGCATTGGCCTGGGTCGGTACAAAGCTGTCCACCAGACCGACGAATGCCACGCGCTGGCCCTGCTGTTCGAACAGCTCACTCACCAGCAACGCCAACGCCCCGCCCAGCGACCAGCCCAGCACGTGGTACGGCCCCTGGGGTTGTCTGGCGCGGATCGCCTCGACGTAGTCGGCGGCCATCTGTGAAAGCGAGGTGTCGTGCCACTGTCGGTCGAGCAGCATCCGGCATTGCACGCCGTACACCGTGCGCTCACCGTCCAGGCGCCGGGCCAACGGCTCGTAATCGAACACCGTGCCGAAACCGGCGTGCAGGCAGAACAATGCCGGCTGATCCGCCACCAGCTGATTGAGCAGCAACAGCGGTTGCGGACTCTGGCGCACGGGCTGCTCGTCGACACCGGACAACCCGGCAATCGTCGGTTTGGCCATCATGTCGCGCAGCTTGATCTGGAAATCCGGCTCGTTCAGGGCACGCACTTTCGAGATCACCTTGAGGGTGCGCAGCGAATCACCGCCCAACTCGAAGAAGTTGTCGGTGATACCGACCTTCTCGATGCCCAGCACCTGTTGCCAGATGTCCGCCAGCGCCCATTCCAGCGGCGTGCGCGGGGCCACGTAGTCGCGGCCGGTGAAGGCCGGATCCGGCAGGGCCTTGCGGTCGAGCTTGCCGTTGGGCGTCAGCGGGAAGCGCGGCAGCACCACGACCTGCGTCGGCACCATGTAGTCGGGGAGGCTTTCGCGCAATGCCGCCTGGCAACGCGGGCCGAGGCCATCGTCTTGCGCCGCCACCACATAGCCCACCAGTTGCGGCCCCTGGCCGTTGTCCCGCACGACCACCAGCGCATCGTTGACCCCGGCCTGCTCGCGCAAGCGGGCTTCGATTTCGCCCAGTTCGATGCGGAAGCCGCGCACCTTGACCTGATGGTCGATGCGCCCGACGTAGTCGAACACGCCATCTTCGCGACGGCGCACCAGGTCACCGGTGCGGTACAGGCGCCCGCCTTCAGTGCTGAACGGATCGGCGACGAAGCGCTCGGCGCTCTGCCACGGATGACGATGGTAGCCGCGCGCGACACCCCGTCCGCCGATGTACAGTTCACCGACCATGCCCACCGGCAGCGGGTTGAGGTCCATGTCCAGCACGTGCAGGCTGCGGCTGCCGACGCGTTGGCCAATCGGCGCGTACATCGCCTGGCAATGGCCGTCGGCAGCGATCTTCCACAGCAACGGCGTGACCACGGTTTCCGTCGGGCCGTAGCCGTTGACCAGGTATTGCGGCTTGAGTGTGTGCTTGACCCGCTCGAACGTGGCGTCCGGCACCGCATCGCCACCGAAGCAGTAGATGCGCACCGGCGGCGGATCACCGCCCTGCAGTTCGGCGTGCTCGGCCAGTTGCAGCAGGTACGCCGGCGGGAAGCAGGCGACACTGATGCGCTGGCGGTGCAGCACGGCCAGGGTCTGTTCGGCGGTCCACAACGTATTGTCACGAATGACCAGGGTCGAGCCGCTGATCAGCGCGGTGATCCAGCGTTCATGGGCGCCATCGAAGGCGAACGACATGAAGTGCAGTTCGCGATTGCCCGGGTCCATTTCGTACAGCTCGGCGATGGCCTGTACGTGCATGCTCAGGGGGCCGTGGGCGACGGCGACGCTCTTCGGTTTGCCAGTCGAACCGGAGGTATAGATCAGGTAGGCCAGTTGCTCGGCGTGCACAGCACGTTGCGGTGCCGGCACCTCGATGTCGAGATTCAAGCGGTCCACCGCGACCATGGCCGTGCCCGGATTCAACTGCGCTGTGTCGCGCAGCCGTTCCTGGGTCAGCAGCAGGCGCATGTCGCTGTCGGCCATCATGTAGCGCAGGCGTTCCTGGGGGTATTGCGGGTCCAGCGGCACGTAGGCGGCGCCGCACTTCATCACCGCCAGCAGCGACACCACCAGCTCCAGCGAACGCTCCATGAACACGCCGATCACGTCTTCGGCCTGCACGCCTTGTTCCAGCAGATGCACCGCCAACGCATCGGAGCGTCGGTCCAGCTCGGCGTAGCTCAGGTGCTCGGCGTCGCGCTCGGCATAGCTGAGCACCAGCGCCCTGTGATCCGGTTGCAGTCGCGCACGCTGACGGATCAGCTCGTGCACCGGTGTCTCGTCACCGTCCGCCACCACTTGCAGTCCGCCGTCCAGCGCCCGGCCTTCGTCCAGGGTCAGCAGGCCCAGCTCGCCGACGGCACACCCGGCGTCGTCGCACAGGCGCTGCATCAGGCTTTCCATGTGGCTGCGCAGGGTTTCAACGGTCGCCAGATCGAACTGGTCGCGCTGGTGCATGTACTCGATGCGCAGCCCCTCGTCGAGGCTGACCATCAGGTCCATGGCGAAGCTGGTCAGGCCGAAGTCGGACACGTCTTCGAAGCGCAGCGAGTCGCCGTTCCATTCGCGCAGGGTGCGGTCCACCGGCTGGTTTTCGAAGACGATGATGCTGTCGAACAACGACTGCCCGCCCTGCCCGGCCCAGCGCTGGATATCGCTCAGCAGGGTTTGCTGGAAGTCGCGGATGTCGAGGTTGTAGGCCTGGATCTCGCGCAGCCAGTCACCGACGCGGGCCTCGGTCGGCACGCTGTTGACCACCGGCAAGGTGTTGATGAACAGCCCGAGCATGTTCTCGGCGCCGTTGAGGGTTTCCGGACGCCCGGACACGGTGGCGCCGAACGTCACCGTGCGCTGGCCGGTGTAGCGCTGCAACAGCAGCAACCACGCGGCTTGCACCAGGGTGTTGAGCGTCACCTGCTGTTGCTGGGCAAACGCCTGCAAACGCGCGGTCTGCCCGGCACTCAGGTGCGTATAGATCGCGTGGTAACCCGCTTGCGGCGCCTTGACCGGCAAGGCGCGGGCCAGGTGCGTGGCGCCTTCGAGGTTGGCGAGTTTGCCTTTCCAGAACGCCTCGCTGGCCTCGGCGACTTGCTGGCCGAGCCAGTCGATGTAGTCGCGGTAGGCAGCCACCGGCTCGTGCTCATCGCCGCTGTAATGGCGCAGCACTTCACCGATCAGGCGCGACACGCTCCAGCCGTCCATGAGAATGTGGTGGTAGGTCCAGATCAGGCGATAGCGGTCGTCTTCCAGACGCACCAGCAACAGGCGCAACAAAGGAGCGCGATTGAGCGAGAATCCGCGTTCGCGCTCCTCCAGGGCCAGTTGGCGGACGCGTTCAGGCTGATCATCCAGCCCGCGCCAGTCCAGCTCGGTCAGCAGCGCAGGCGCATCGCGCCGCACCACTTGCAGCGGCTCCTTGTCGCCTTCCCAGAGGAATGCAGTGCGCAGAATCCCGTGACGTTGGGCGGCATCGACCCAGGCTTCGCGGAAGCGCGCGCCATCCACGCCGCGCACGCCCACTTCGATCTGGTTGACGTACAGCCCCGAATCGCCGTCCTGCACCGAGTGGAAGAGCATGCCTTGCTGCATCGGCGACAGCGGATAAACGTCCTCGACTTCGTCCGCTGTCAGTTCCAGTGCCTGATATTGCGCTTCACTCAGCTCGATTTTCGCGGCGGCAACCACCGTCGGCACGGCTTGATCCGCCGCGACGGGTTGGGCGACCGTCGCCAGTTCTGCAAGGGTCGGATGGATGAACACATGCTTGGGCGAAATGTTCAAGCCGGCCTTGCGTGCGCGGCTGACGGCCTGGATCGAGACGATGGAATCGCCGCCCAGTTCGAAGAAGTTGTCGTGCATGCCAATCTGCGGCACTTCGAACAACGCCTGCCACACGGTTTGCAGCGTCGCTTCCACGGCACTGCGCGGCGCAACGTATTCGCGCACTTGCTGGTCCGGCTGCGGCAGGGCGCGGCGGTCGAGCTTGCCGTTGGGTGTCACCGGCAACTGATCGAGCAGCAGTATGTGGCTTGGCTGCATATGCTCGGGCAGCGCCTTGCGCAGGTGTTGCTTGAGTGGCTCAAGGTCCGCATGACCGACAACGTAAGCCACCAACTGCTTGGACTTGCCGACATCGAGGGCGATCACCACGGCTTCGCGCACCTGTGGATGCTCCAGCAGGCAGGCTTCGATTTCCCCCAGCTCGATGCGCAAGCCGCGGATCTTCACTTGATGGTCGATACGGCCGACGTATTCGATCACGCCATCCTCGCGGTAGCGCGCCAGATCGCCGGTGCGATACAGGCGCTCGCCCTGCTCAGCGAACGGGCTGGCGACGAAACGCTCGGCGGTCAGGTCCGCACGGTTGTGGTAACCACGGGCCAGGCCGATGCCGCCCAGGTACAGCTCGCCCACACAACCCTGCACCTGCGGTTGCAGGCTGTCGTCGAGGATGTAGGTCACCAGGTTGGCAATCGGATAACCGATCGGCACGCTGAACCCGCCGTCATCGACACAGGTCCAGTGGGTCACGTCGATCGCCGCTTCGGTCGGGCCGTACAGGTTGTACAGGCCGACGTCCGGCAGGACGCGGAACAGGCTGTGCTGCAAGTCTGCCGACAAGGCTTCGCCGCTGCACATGATCTGCCGCAGGCTGGCGCAACGCTCGAAGCCTTCGCCCTGGACAAACGCCTGCAACATCGACGGCACGAAATGCAGGGTGCTGACCCGGTACTGCTCGATCAGGCTGACCAGTTGCGCCGGATCGCGATGGGCACCCGGCTCGGCCACGGCCAGCCGTGCGCCGGTCATCAGCGGCCAGAAGAACTCCCAGACCGACACGTCGAAACTGAACGGGGTTTTCTGCAAGACGGTGTCGCGCCCATCCAGCGGATAGGCGCCCTGCATCCACGCCAGGCGGTTGTACAAGGCATCGTGACGGTTGGCCGCGCCCTTGGGTTTGCCGGTGGAGCCGGAGGTGTAGATCATGTAGGCCAGCGATTGCAGCTCGACCACGCAGGACAGGTTTTCGTCGCTCAGCCCTTCGAGCAGCGGCGCCATGTCGTCCAGGCAGATCGCCGTGGTGGCGGCCGGGATCGGCAACTGCTCAAGCAAATGCCCCTGGGTCAGCAGCAGGTGCACGCCACTGTCGTCGAACATGTGCTCCAGGCGTTCACGCGGGTAGTCCGGGTCGAGCGGCACGTAGGCGCCACCGGCCTTCATGATCGCCAGCAAGCCGATCACCAGTTCCAGCGAGCGCTCGGCAGCGATGCCCACCAACACTTCGGCGCCCACACCCTGGCGGCGCAACAGGTGCGCCAGGCGGTTGGCCTGTTGGTTGAGCTGGCGATAGCTCAGGGTCCGGCCGGCAAACACCAGGGCCGGGGCCTCCGGGGTTTGCAGCACCTGGGCTTCGAAGCACTGGTAGACCGGGCGCACATCCGCCCAGGTCTGTGCGGTGCGGTTGAAGCCTTCGACCTGCCGAGCGGTTTGCGCGGCATCGAGCAGGCTCAAACGGCCCAATGGCTGTTGCGGCGCACGGACCATGGCATCGAGCAACGCCACCAGGCGCGCGCTCAAGCTTTCGATGGCCTCGGCGCTGAAGAGGGCCGTGTCGTAGTTGAAACGCAGGTCCAGGCATTCGCCCAGCTCGGCGGCAATGGCCAGCGGGAAACTGGTCTGGTCGTGGTTGCTGATACCGGAGAATTTCAGCGCGCTGCTGCTGCCCTCCTCCAACGCTTGCGCCACCGGGTAGTTTTCGAACACCAGCAGGGTGTCGAACAGCGCCTCGCCGGAATGACCGGCCCAGCGCTGCACGTCCGCCAGCGGCGTGTACTCGACTTCGCGCAACCTGAGGTTGAGCGCCTGGACTTCATCGATCCATTGGCTGACCGTGCGCTCGGGGTGCGGCGTGGCGATCACCGGCAAGGTGTTGATGAACAACCCGATCTGCTGCTCGATGCCTTGCAATTCACTCGGACGCCCCGACACCGTGGCGCCGAACGCCACTGTTTGCTGCCCGGTGTAGCGCTGCAACAGCAACAGCCAAGCCGCTTGCAGCAGGGTGTTGGGCGTGACGCGGGCCTGGCGGGCGAAGCCGCTCAGGCGCTCGGTGGCCGCGCGGTCCAGGTTGAGGTGCAGGGTGCGATGACCGCTGCCCTGTCCTGCGACCGGCCCCGGCAAGGCGCCGGCCAAACGGGTTGGCTCGGTGAACGCCTGCAATTGCTCCAGCCAGAACGCTTCGCACGCAGCGCGGTCACGGGTGCCCAACCAGCACATGTAGTCGCGATAACGACCGACGCTCGGCGCGGGCATGACGCCGGAGTAGCGTTGCAGTACTTCGCCGAACAACTGCGAGGTGCTCCAGCCGTCCAGCAGGAGGTGGTGGTTGGTGAAGATCAGGTGATGGCTGTCATGGGCAGTCTGCACCAGGGTCAGGCGCAGCAGCGGTGCCGCCGTCAGGTCGAAACCGCGCAGGCGATCGTCCTCGGCCAGTCGCTCCAGTGCTTGCGGCAGATCAGGCCGGTCGCGCCAGTCGAGCAGGCTCATTGGCAGCCTGGCTTCAGCCAGGATCACTTGCAGCGGCCGCGAGCCATTGCTTTCGCTGAAGAACGCCGCGCGCAGCACTTCATGACGCGCCAGCGTCTGCTGCCAGGCGTCGCGGAACGCCGCGACGTCCAGCCCCTGCACATCCACGCGCATCTGCGGCACGTAGGCACCCGCATCCGGGGCGAACAGGCTGTGGAACAACATGCCTTGTTGCATCGGCGACAGCGGCAGGATGTCTTCGATGCGGCTGGCCGCCAGCGGCAAGGCATCCAGTTGCGCCTGATCGACGCGCACCAGCGGTACGTCGCTCGGGGTCAGGCCACCGGCACCGCTCAGGCAATGTTCGATCAGCCCTTGCAACTCCATGGCATAGGCATCCGCCAGGTGCTGCACGGTTTGCGCTTTGAACAGGTCGCTACTGAAGGTCCAGCTCAAGCGCAGTTGTCCAGCGTAGACCTGGCCGTTGATGCTCAGGCCCCGGTCCAGCTCGGCCGAGGCGCCCTGCTCGGCACCGCCGCTTTCCTTAGCCGGACGCCAGGGCGCCTGCTCGTCGAAGCTGGCGTCAAACTGGCCCATGTAGTTGAAGGTGACCTGGGGTGACGGCAGAGCCTCAAGGCCAACGTCGGCCAGATAGCGCAGGATGCCGAAGCCGATGCCTTTGTCGGGCACGGCACGCAGCTGTTCCTTGACCGCCTTGATGCTCGCGGCCAGGTCGTCGGCCGGGGTGAGCTTGACCGGGAAAATCGAGGTGAACCAGCCGAGGGTGCGGGTCAGGTCGATGTCGTCGAACAGGTCTTCACGGCCGTGGCCTTCCAGTTTGACCAGAGTCGACGATTGACCGGTCCACTGGCCCAGCACCCGCGCCAGTGCCGTCAGCAACAGGTCGTTGACCTGGGTGCGGTAAGCCGCCGGGGCGTCTTGCAGCAGTTGGCGGGTCAAGGTGCTGTCGAGCACGGTTTCCACGCTGACGGCGTGCCGGCTGGCCAGGCTGCCTTGCGGGTTGTCCGCCGGCAGTTGCACCGCGACGTCGTGGTATTGGGCTTGCCAGTAAGCGGCTTGCTGCGCCAGCGCCGGGCTTTGCGCATGGCGTTGCAAACGTGCGGCCCAGGCCTGATAGGCGCTGGTCTTGGCCGGCAGGCGCAGCGGCTCGACCCGACGTGCCTGAGCGTAGGCGGCTTGCAGGTCTTCGAGCAGCAGACGCCAGGAAACGCCGTCCACCGCCAGGTGATGCACCACCAGCAACAGGCGCTGGCCTGCCGCGCCCATGTCCACCAGCAAGGCACGCAACAACGGGCCGTCCTGCAGGTTCAGGCTCGCCTGTGCGGCGTTGCACAGTTCAAGCAGTTCATCGGCATCGGCGGCTTGGCGCTGCCACAGTACATCGGCGCTGCTCCATTGCTCGGTTTGTGCCTGTTGCCAGACACCATCGACCTGATGCAAACGCAGGCGCAATGCGTCGTGATGCTCCAGCAACGCCGCCAGCGCCTGTTGCAGGCAGCCGCTGTCGAGCGGCTCGCGCAGTTCCAGCAATACCGACTGGTTCCAGTGATGACGGGCCTCGATGCTTTGTTCGAAGAACCAGTGCTGGATCGGTGTCAGCAATACGTCACCGCGCACCGGCCCCTGATCGATGACCAGCCCGGCGCTGCGCACAGCAACCTTCGCCAGGCTCTGCACGGTCTGGTGCTGGAACAGGTCGCGCGGGGTGATGCGAATCCCGGCCTGACGCGCACGGCTGACCACCTGGATGGATATGATCGAGTCGCCGCCCAGCTCGAAGAAGTTGTCATCGATGCCTACGCGCTCGAGCTTGAGCACGTCTTGCCAGATCGCCGCCAACTCGCTTTGCAGCTCATCCATCGGCGCCGTGTAAGCCTGCTGCGCCAGCGCCGCATCAGGCTTGGGCAGTGCGTTGCGATCCAGCTTGCCGTTGCTGGTCAGCGGCCAGTGGTCGAGTCTGATCAGGTGCGCCGGCACCATGTAGTCCGGCAGACCGCCCTGCAAATGTTCGCGCAGGGACTGGCGCAAATCCTTGTCGTCGTGGGTCGCGGTGAACCACGCCACCAGTTGCTGGCTGCCGTTGACCTGCGGTGCCAGGACCAGCGCCTGCTCGATGACCGGATGGCTTTGCAGGCGGTCCTGGATTTCCCCCAGTTCGATGCGAAAGCCACGGATCTTCACTTGATGGTCGATACGCCCGGCGTACTCGATGCTGCCATCGGCGCAGTAGCGCGCCAGGTCGCCGGTGCGATACAGGCGTGCGCCCGGCTCAGCGGCGAACAGGTCCGGCACAAAGCGCGTGACGGTCAGGTCGGCACGCTGGTGATAACCCCGGGCCAGACCGGCACCGCCGACGTAAAGCTCACCGACGCAGCCCTTGGCCACCGGGTTCAGGCGCGGGTCGAGCACGTACCAGCGCAGGTCGGCGATCGGCTCGCCCAGCGGCGAGCTGTTGGCGCCATCGAGGTCGGCGCGGGACAGCGGGCGGTAGGTCACGTGCACCGTGGTTTCGGTGATGCCGTACATGTTGATCAACAATGGCTGCCGGTCGTCAAAAGCGTCGTACCACGGCCGCAGGCTGGCCACGTCCAGCGCCTCGCCACCGAACACCACATAACGCAGGGCCATGCCTGGCGCGTTGGCGCAGGCGAACGGCATCAACTGGCGGAAAGCCGAGGGGGTCTGGTTGAGTACCGTGACACCTTCATCACTGAGCAAGCGGGCGAAGTCTTCCGGGGAGCGGCTGACCGCGTGCGGCACGACCACCAGCTTGCCGCCGTAGAACAGCGCGCCAAAGATTTCCCATACGGAAAAGTCGAAGGCATAGGAATGGAACAGGCTCCAGACGTCGTCCGCATTGAAACCGAACCAGTGCCCGGTGGCGCTGAACAGGCGGGTCAGGTTGCTGTGGGGCAGCAGCGTGCCCTTGGGTTTGCCGGTGGAACCGGAGGTGTAGATGACGTAGGCCAGGTTCGCGGCAGCGGTCAGGTTCGGCAGGTTGTCGGCGCTGGCCTCATCGAGCCAGTCGCTGGCGTGATCGAGGCAGATCACTTCAATGCCTTCGTTCAACGGCAGGCGCGGCATCAGCGCCGAATCGGTGAGCAACAGGCGTGTGCCGCTGTCGGCGAGCATATAGGCCAGGCGATCCTGCGGGTAATCCGGGTCCAGCGGCACATAGGCGCCACCGGCCTTGAGGATCGCCAGCAGGCTGACGATCATCTCCAGCGAGCGCTCCAGGGCGATGCCTACCAACACGTCCGGGCCGACCCCGCGTTCGCGCAGACGATGGGCGATGCGGTTGGCGCGGCTGTTCAGGTCGGCGTAAGTGAGGGTGATGCCCTCGCAGGTCACGGCAATGTTGTGCGGGTGCGCGGCGGCCTGGGCTTCGATCAGTTGATGGGCACACAGGGCATTCGCGTCTTCAGCGACGTTGATTTCGGCGCTGCGATTCCAGTCCAGCAAGGTGGCCTGCTGTTCGGCAGCGTCGAGCATGCTCAGGTCGGCCAAGGCCACACCTGGGTCGCTGCAGATGGCCTGCAACAGGTTCAGCCAGTGGCGGCCGAGACGCTCGATGGTCGCGGCGTCGAACAGTTCGGTGGCGTAGACGAACGATGCGTGGATGCCCTCGTCGCTTTCGACGGTGTCGAGCATCAGGTCGAACTTGGTGGTCTTTTCGTCCCAGATCAGCGGTTCGACGCTCAGGCCCGGCAAGTCCCAGCGTTGCGGGTCGCCACTGTCGCGCTGGTGGTTGAACATCACCTGGAACAGCGGCGTGTGGCTCAGGCTGCGCTCAACGCCCAGGCCATCGACCAGTTGCTCGAACGGCAGGTCCTGATGGGCCTGTGCGCCGAGTGCCGCGGCCTTGATCTCGGCCAGCAACTGCACGAACGGCTGGTCGGCCCGGGGCTGGCTGCGCAACACCTGGGTGTTGACGAAAAAGCCCAGCAGGTTTTCCACGTCCTGGCGGGTACGGTTGGCAATCGGCACGCCGACGCGGATGTCCTGCTCGCCGCTGTAGCGATGCAACAGCGTCTGCAACGCCGCCATCAGCAGCATGAACAGGGTGCAGCCTTCGCGGCGGGCCAGCTCGCGCAGTTGAGCGGTCAACGCAGCGGGGATTTTCAGCTCGACGCTGGCGCCCTGCTGGCTCGGGATCGCCGGGCGACGGCGGTCGGTCGGCAGGTTCAGCGGTGGATACTCGTTGCCCAGCTGTTCGCGCCAGTAATCGAGCTGGCGCTCGGCTTCACCGGCCTCCAGCCACAGGCGCTGCCAGCGGGCGAAGTCGGCGTATTGAATGCCGGGTTCCGGTAGTTGCGCGGCCTGACCGGCACTCAATTGCCCGTAGACCCGGGTGAATTCCTGCAACAGGATCGGCAGCGAGCCGCCATCGGTGACGATGTGATGGAAGGTCAGCACCAGCACATGCTGCCGGGCATCGAGGCGGATCAAGCGGCAGCGCATCAACGGACCGTGCTGCAGGTCGAACGGCTGCTCGGCGTTGAGGGCGATCTGGCCTTGCAGTTCGATGTCGTCGGCGGCACTGACCTCGACCAGCGGGGTGTCCATCTGCGGGTGGATGTGCTGCAGCACTTGCTGTTCGTCGAAAACGAACGTGGTGCGCAACACCTCATGACGTTGCACCAGGGTCGCCAGGGTCTGCGCCAATGCATCGCGGTTCAGCTCGCCATTGAGGCGGAAGGCACCGGTCAGGTTGTAGGCCGTGGCCTGGGGCTGCATCTGCCAGAGGAACCACAAGCGCTGCTGCGCGTAGGACGCCGGCAGCGTGTCGACGGCGCGGTCCCGTGGCGGGATCGGCAGCAACTCCAGGGTCAGCCCCTGAGCGTGCATCTTTTCTTGCAACGCACGCCGGGCGTCCGCGCTCAAGCCGCAGAAACGCTGGGCCAGGGTCATCATTCTGTCCGGTGCAGCACTCATTGCGCGTGTTCCTCATCCACTTCGTCGAACAACGCTTCGAGGGCGTCGACATCGTTTTCCTGGTGTTCACTTTGCTGGCGGAACTGCTCGATCTGCGCTGCCAGGCGTTCCAGGGTATCGCCGTCGAAAAACAGCTTGAGCGGGATCGCCAGGTTCAGTTCGTCCTGTATCCGCGCGCGAATGCGCGTGGCCAGCAGCGAGTGCCCGCCGAGTTCGAAGAAGCTGTCGTGCACGCCGACGCGCTCGACGTGCAGCGCTTCGGCCCAGATCGCCGCCAGGTTTTTTTCCAGGTCGTTGCGCGGCGCGACGAAGGCGCTGCGACGCACATCGAGATCGAGCAAGGCCTGGCGATTGAGCTTGCCGTTGGGCATCAGCGGGAAACCTTCCAGCACCTGCAAGCGCGCCGGCTGCATGTGCTCGGGCAGCGCCTCGGCCAGATGGCTGCGCAATTCGTTGAGGCGGATGTCGGCGGTGTCGGCCGGGGACACCACGAAGCCCAGCAGTTGCGGGCCGGTCGGGGTTTCCCGGGCGATGACGGCTGCGTCCTCGATGCCCGGCGCGCTGCGCATGGCCGCTTCGATTTCACCCAGCTCGATGCGGAAGCCGCGGATTTTCACCTGGTGATCGACCCGGCCCAGATACTCCAGCACGCCATCGGCGCGATAGCGCGCCAGGTCACCGGTGCGGTACAGGCGTTGGCCCGTCGCCTTTGCAAACAGGTCGGGGACAAAACGCTCGGCCGTCAGCGTGGCACGCTGCAGGTAACCCCGGGCAATGCCGGCACCGCCGACGTAGAGTTCACCCTCGACGCCCACGGCCAACGGTTGCAGGTCCGGGCCGAGCACGTGAATGCGCATGCCGGCAATCGGCTGGCCGATCGGAATGCTGTCGGCGTCCTGACCGGGTGGGAGCTCCCAGGCCGAGCACCACACGGTGCCTTCGGTCGGGCCGTATTCGTTGACCAGTGCCACCCCCGGCAATGCCTCGCGATGTCGCTGCACCAGGGCGTTGCTGCAGGCTTCACCGGCAACGATGACGCAGGCCAGGGCCTGTTGATCGAGGTGTTCGAGAATCTGTGCGTGGTAGGACGGCAGAGTCAGGTAGTGGGAAATCTCTTCGCGCTGGATCAGCGCCGCCAATTGCGCCGGATCCTTGTAGCTGTCCTCGTCCGGCAGGCACAGGGTCGCGCCCTGCCCCAGCGCCCAGAACACCCCGGCCACCGAGCTGTCGAAGGAGAACGACGAGAGCATCAGGAACGCGCGCAGCGGCTGGCGATAGAACCCAGTGCGCGCCAGAGTCGAGGCTACGGCGTTGGCATGACTGATCATCACGCCCTTGGGTTTGCCAGTGGAACCGGAGGTGTAGATGACGTAGGCCAGGTTGGCGCTGTCGCCCTGAGGCGCAGGTTCGGTTTGCGCAGCGGCCCAGACCTCGGCCCCCGGCATCAGGGAAATGATCCGCTCATGACCCAATGCGTCCGGCAGCGGCTGGCAGGCCAGCACCTGGCGCGCGCCGGTATCGGCAAGCATGAACGCCAGGCGCTCGATCGGGTAGTTCGGATCCAGCGGCAAGTACGCAGCGCCGGCCTTGAGCGTACCCAACAAGGCAATGACGATTTCCAGCGAGCGCTGGCCGTAGACCGCGACGATTTCATCCGCCGCCACGCCTTGGGCGCGCAAGGTATTGGCCACCTGGTTGGCGCGCGCATCCAGCTCGGCATAGGTCAGGCGCTGACCGTTGATGCTCAGGGCGATGCGTTGTGGATGCAGGCGCGCCTGTTCGACGAACAACTCCTGCAGGAAGCGGCACGGCAAGGCCTGCCCGGTGGCGTTCGGGTTGAAGCCCTCGATCAGGCGGGTCAGTTGTGCCGCATTGAGCAGATTTGCCTGAGCCAGGGTCAGCTCGGGCGATGCCAGCAATTGACGGCTGAACTCGACAAACTGCTCCAGCCATTCGGCCAACATCGACTCCGGCAGCGCACCGTCGAGACACGACAGCTGCAACTGCTCGCCCTGGACACGCAGGCGCAAGACTTCGGGGTTGGCGTCGTCCACCTCGAAACCGGCTTCAGGGGCGGCTTGATAGACGAAGCCGTAACGCAACGGCGCGGTGCCTTCGGCGCTCAGTTCGAACTCGTTGAGGCAGTCGAGCCAGGACAGCGACTGCTCAATACTGGCCGCAAAGGTGGCCAAGGCTTGCGTCAGTGTCTGCTGGCTACGGTGCTCGAAGGCCACCGGCAGACGCCGGGCGAATCGGCCGAGGGTGGCGGCGGTCTGCTCGTTGCGACCGTCCACTTGCCAGCCCATCAGCAGTTTTTCCTGTTGGCCGATGCGTGCAACGAACGCGGTCCACAGCAACAGCGCCAATTGCTCCGGCTCAACGCCCGCGTCAACAGCGGCCCGTTGCACGCCAGCCAACCATGGGCCGTCAATCAAGGTGGCCTGACGACGCACCAAGGTGACATCGAGCGCTTTTTCGAAGGGCAAGCGATGGGCTACGGCGAACTGCTGTTGCAGGTTGCGCCAGAACGCGGCGCCCTGGTGACCGATGTCTTCTTCGCGCAGCGCTTGCTGCCAGGCGCTGTAGTCCAGGTATTGCAGCGCCTCCTCGTCTTCGACCAGGGGTTCGCCGCGCAACAGACTGGCGAGCTCAGCCGACAGCACCCGCATCGAGGCCTCGTCGAAGCTGCACGCCGGGGTCAGCAGAGTGACGATGGATTGCCCTGCTTCGCCCTCGACCTGTGCCACCACCAGCACTTGATTCGAATCCTCAACCAAGACTGCACGGCTGCGGCTCAAGGCCTCGGCCACCGAAGGCTGGTCGCCCAGCACTGTCAGTGGCAGCGCCTCGCACAGGCTCTGCACCGGCCACTTCATGCCCGGCAGGCGGCGGTACACCGTGCGCAGGGTTTCGTGACGCCGGCCCAGTGTCTCCAGCGCCACACGTAACGCCTGCGCATCCACCGGCCTGGCGACCGGCAATGTCAGGGCGGCGAACAGCGGCTGGGCGCCCAGTTCCTGGACGCGCAAATAAAAGGCCTGCTGGGCCGAAGTCTGGAAGACGTCTACCGAAAGTTCGAGGGCGGTGGTGTTCATGTCGGGTGTCCTTATTCCTGATCCAGGTCGGCGCTTTTCTGCGCGATGGCCATGGCCGTGAGGATTTTTCTGAAGCCGGTGAATTCGTTGCGCGCATGCACGCTGAGGATGTTGTCGAGCAGGACCACGTCGCCCTTCTCCCAGGCGAACTCGACCATCACCTCGCGGTAGATGCCTTGCAGGTGACGGATCACCTCGTCGGGAATCGGCGAGCCGTCGCCGAAGAAGGTGTTCTGCGGCAGGTCTTGCGGGCCGAATTCACGCAGCAGGTTGTCGCGGATGCTGTCCGGCAGGGTCAGCGCGTTGAAGAAGGTGCCGTGGTTGAACCAGATGCGCTCGCCGGTCAGCGGGTGGCGCACGATGGCCGGGCCGTTCTGTCGGGTGCGCAGGCGGTTGCCGGACTTCCACTCGGCCTGGATGCCGATTTTGGCGCAGTAGGCTTCGACCTCGGCGCGGTCCTCACTCTGGAACACGGTCTGCCACGGCAGGCCCATGCCGTCGCCGTAGTTGCGCACGTACATGATGCGTTTACGGGCAAATTCTTCGCGCACCGCCGGGTCGATCCGCGCGAGGATCTGCCGGGTATCGCCGAAGGGTGTTTCGCCGCCGGTGGCCGACGGGGTGTCGCAGTAGAAATACAGGTGACGCGGGAACACCGGCGAATACGAGTGTTCGTTGTGCGGGAAGATTTTCTCCGGCGCCGGGTAGTCGGTGGAGCTGTAGATCTTGAACTGACCGGTGATCTGGGTGCGTGGCGAGGCGCGGAACAGGTACTCCAGCGCGCCGCCGGAAATCGCATCGACGCAGCGGTTGAACTCGCCGATATCGGCCACCTGGAAGCCACGGAACAGGATCACCGCGTGCTCCAGCAGCTTGCTTTCGATCAGCGCGCGATTCTGGCTCGCCCACTCCACCAGGTTCACGCCGGACACGGCCGGACGGCACACCAGCGGCATGCTGTGGCCTTCGAACATCGGCGCAAAACTCACCAGCCGCGTCGGATCGGTGGACAGGCTTTTGCGGGCACCACGACCCATCTTGGGAATGGACTTGGTCGTTGAAACGGTCATAAACCCCTCCAGAAAATGTTGACGGCGGCGCTAAAGAACGCCGTCGCCTGTATCAGTCCGCTGCGGTTTGCGCGGTCGACGCGCCCCGGTTCGCCGAGCGGCGCTTGATCGCCATGGCACCGCCGAGCAGGGCCTTGCGTTGCTCGTTCAAGCGCGCCTCGGCACGGCGCTGTACATCGCTGGCCAGGTTCAGCAACTCACCGACCTGCAATGCCTCAGCGCCTACCAACGCCTCGAGCACCGCCCGGATCTGTTCGAACAGACATTCCAGCGTGCTCGCCAGGTACTGGCCGGCCGGTGTCTCGAAGCTCAGGTGGATGTGCTGCGCGTCGTTGTAGAACGCAGCGACCATGCCGATCTCGGCGGCCTGACGCCCGGAGGGGAAATCCTCCACGTGCAACCCATCCATCGAGGGCAAGCGACCGACGCCTTCCTGGTAAATCAGCTTGATGTCGAACAGCGGCGAACGTCCGGCCCGGCGCGGCAAGCGCAAGGCCTCCACCAGGCGCTCGAACGGCAGGTCCTGGTGGTCCGAAGCCTCCAGCACCGCCCGGCGACAGGCCTCCAGCAACTGCGCTGCCGGCTGCCCGGCATCGACTTCCACTTGCAGTACTAGTTGGTTAACGAAGAAGCCGACCATTTCTTCAAGCTCGGCTTGATTTCGGTTGGCGATATCGGTGCCGATGCGCACCCGACCGACCTCGGTACGCTGGCGCAGCACCAGGGTGAAACCGGCCAGCAGCAGCATGAACAGCGACAGGTCGCGCTGCTGGGCAAAGTCACGCAACTGCTGGCTGAGTTCGGCACTGAAGGTGAAATGCGCGCTGGCACCTTCTTGCGCGGTGCGCCGGTCGCCATCGGCGGGCAACTCGAGCACCGCTTGCGGCTCGGCGAGGCGCTGCTGCCAGTAGTCGAGCTGGCGTTGCAACTCGCCGCCCTGCTCCAGCCACTGGCGCTGCCATTTGGCGAAGTCGGCGTACTGCACGCTGTGCGTCGGCAGTTGCGGGGTCTGGCCACGGTTGAGGGTTGGATAGAGCGTGACGAATTCATTGATCAGCACGCGGAACGACCAGTCATCGGCGACGATGTGATGCACCGTCAGCAACAGCACATGCTGGTCATCCGCGACCCGCAGCACCCGCACCCGCAGCAACGGGCCGTGGCGGAGGTCGAATGGCCGCGCGACTTCCTCGCGGGCCAGGTGTTGCGCCTCGACGTCCGGCGCCGGCAGATGCCGCAGGTCGCCGGCCTCGAAGCTCAACGGCAATTGCCCGTGTACCCGCTGCCAGGTCTGGCCGTCTTCCTCGTAGAAGGTGGTGCGCAACACCGCGTGGCGCTGCACCAGGGTTTCGAAGGTCTGACGCAGGGCGTCGAGGTTCAGCTCGCCACGCAGGCGCAAGGCACCGGGCATGTTGTACATCGAGCTGTCCGGTTCCAGGTTCCACAGGAACCACAAGCGCTGCTGGGCAAAGGACAGCGGCTGGCGTTCGCCGGAAGTGTCCGCCACCAGCGCCGGGCGTTCACAGCGGTGTTGCAGCGCCTGCACCTGAGCGGCGAAATCCTCAAGGCGCGGGTGTTCGAACAGGCTGCGCAGGCTCACCGACAGGCCCATGCGCTGGCGGATCTGCGAGACGATTTGCGTCGCCAGCAACGAGTGCCCGCCCAATTCGAAGAAGCTGTTCTCGCGGTCGACGCGATTGACCTGCAACACCTGCTGCCAGATCTGCGCCAGCTGGATTTCCAGTGCCCCTTGTGGTGCGCTACCGGTTGCGGCTTCCCAGACTTGTGGGGCCGGCAATGCGGCGCGGTCGAGTTTGCCGTTGCGGTTGAGGGGCAACGCGGCCAGCACCACCAGTTGCGTCGGCAGCATGTAGTCCGGCAGGCGCTCGCCCAAGGCGCGGCGCACGGTGTCGGTGAGTTGTCGCGCATCGGCGTCCAGCTGTTCATCCGAGGCGGGCACCACATAGCCGATCAACTGCTTGCCGCCGACGCCTTCGTGCACCAGCACTGCGGCTTCGCTGATCATCGGCAGGCCTTGCAGGTGCGCCTCCAGCTCACCCAGTTCGACGCGGAATCCGCGAATTTTCACCTGGTGATCGATACGCCCCAGGTATTCCAGTGCACCGTCCTCGCGATAGCGCGCCAGGTCGCCGCTGCGGTACAGCCGTGCCCCCGGCGTGGCGGAGAACGGATCGGCAATGAATCGCTCGGCGCTCAAACCCGGACGCTGGTGATAGCGCTGGGCGAGTCCCGCATCACCACCGATGCACAACTCGCCGACGCAACCGGTCGGCAGCAGGTGGCCTTCGCTGTCCAGCACATACAACGCACGCCCCGGCAGCGCACGGCCAATCGGCACGCCAATGGGGTTGCGGGTATCAGCCAGGGTGCATTCGTGGGTACTGGAAACGACCGTGGCTTCGGTCGGCCCATAGGTATTGAGCAGGCGCACATCGCCCAGACCGGCGGCATGCCACAACTTCAGGCCTTCCAGCGACATGGCCTCGCCACCGACGTGGACCTGACGCAAGCGCCCTTTCTCGCGCTGCGGTTGCGCAGCCCACTCTTGAGCCAGCAAGAACCAGTAGGCGGCCGGCAGGTCGGCCAGGGTCACGCCGTGCGCGATGATCTGCCGATAAAGCCTGTCGGTGTCCCACAACTCATCACCGCGCATCACCAGCGCCGCGCCCACGCACAATGGCGGGTAGCACTGTTCGACAAAGCCGTCGAAGCTGAAGGTGGCGAATTGCAGCACACGGTCTTGCGCTGTGAGTTGTGAATAGTCCGCCGCGATCACGCAAAACTCGCGCAGCGCGGCGTGGGCCAGGCACACGCCTTTCGGGCGTCCGGTGGAGCCGGAGGTGTAGATCAGGTAGGCGAGGTCTTCGGCGCTGGCGAGGTTTTCCGGGTTTTCGGTGGAGTAACCGTCAACGCTCGCCTCCAGCGCCAGGCGCGGCAAACCTTGCGGCAGCGCTACATCGGTGAGCAAGCCCGGTTGCGCCAGCAGCAGATCCATGCCGCTGTCTTCGATCATGTAGGCCAGGCGCTCGGCCGGGTAATCCGGATCGAGCGGCACATAACCGGCGCCGGACTTGAGGATGGCCATCAGGCTGACGATCATCTGCGCATTGCGCCGCACCGACAGGCCGACCCGCTGCCCCGGCGCCACACCCAGGGCGCGCAGGCGATGAGCGAGCTGGTTGGCTTGCGCATTGAGCTGGGCGTAGGTCAGGCGTTCGTCGCCGACCATCACCGCCAGTGCATCGGGCGTGCGTGCCGCCTGTTGCTCGAAACGCTGATGGGCCAGCAACGGGCTGTCGAGTGGCGGCGCGGGTGGACGCGAACCGGTCAACACCTTGGCTTGAGCCGGTGCATCGAGCAGGTTGACCGCGCCCAATGCCTGCTGTGGCTGTGCGACGAATTGCTCCAGCACCTGCAACAGGCTGGCGCCCAACTGGCTGATCTGCGTAGCGCTGAACCGGCTGCGGTCGAAACTGAAATCCAGACGCAGGGAGGCGCCGACTTCGATGCCGAGGGTCAGCGGGTAGCTGGTGATTTCGTGATTGCGCAGCGCGCCGAAGGTCAGGCCCGCCGGCGCCCCTTGCTTGAGGGCTTCGGCCACCGGGAAGTTCTCGAACACCAGCAGGCTGTCGAACAGTGCCCCCTGTTGCCCGGCCCAGCCCTGGATGTCGTACAGCGGCACGTGTTCGAACTCGCGCAGGCTCAGGTTCAGCGCTTGCAGGTGGTTGAGCCACTGGGCCACCGACTGCCCTGCAGGCGGCGCGGCAATGATCGGCAAGGTGTTGATGAACAGCCCCAATTGCTGCTCGATACCCGGCAGCGGCGCGGAGCGTCCGGCCATGGTGGCGCCGAACGCCACGCAGGATTGGCCGGTGTAGCGCTGCAACAGCAGGCCCCAGGCGCCTTGCAGCAAGGTGTTGAGGGTGATTTTCTGCTGGCGGGCGAAATCGCCCAGGCGCTGTAGCGCGGCGCTCTCCAGGGTCAATTGATGTTCGCCCATGCCGCGCCCTCCGCCCGGTGTCGGCAAGGCTTGCGCCAGCAGCGTCGGCGTTTCCAGTGGCGCCAGCGCTTGCTTCCAGAACTGCTCGGCGGCCAGCAGCGGCTGCTGTTGAATCCAGCCCAGATAGTCGCGGTATTGCCCCAACGGCCTGGCCAGCGTCTGCCCGGCATACTGCTGGATCACTTCGCCGAGCAACTGCGCGTTGCTCCAGCCGTCCATGAGGATGTGATGGCTGGTGTAGATCAGGTGCCAGTCTTCAGGGCTTCGGCGCACCAGCACCAGGCGGAACAACGGCGCGGCGCTGAGTTCGAAGCCGCGACTGCGCTCTTCGGTGGCCAGTGCATCGAGGTCGAGGTCGGCCGCTTCGATCACTTGCAGTTGCAGGTCGATCTGGCGATGAATCACCTGGTGCGCGCACTCAAGTCCCAGCCAGTGGAAACTGCTGCGCAGGATGTCGTGTCGGTTGATCGCCGCCTGCCAGGCCCGGCCGAATTCCGCCAGCTCCAACCCCTGGATGTCCAGGCGCAATTGATTGATGTAAGCCTCGGCCTGGGGTTCGTACAGGGTGTGGAACAGCATGCCCTGTTGCATCGGCGTCAGCGGGTAAACGTCCTCGATGGCCGGTGCCGGGACAGGCAAGGCTTTCCAGCACAGTGGGATCCGAAGCTTGGAATTCACGTGACTTGAAGTCGCGGCCGCACTGACCCTATAGTGAGTCGTATTAATTTAAATCATACCAACATGGTCAAATAAAACGAAAGGCTCAGTCGAAAGACTGGGCCTTTCGTTTTAATCTGATCGGCACGTAAGAGGTTCCAACTTTCACCATAATGAAATAAGATCACTACCGGGCGTATTTTTTGAGTTATCGAGATTTTCAGGAGCTAAGGAAGCTAAAATGGAGAAAAAAATCACTGGATATACCACCGTTGATATATCCCAATGGCATCGTAAAGAACATTTTGAGGCATTTCAGTCAGTTGCTCAATGTACCTATAACCAGACCGTTCAGCTGGATATTACGGCCTTTTTAAAGACCGTAAAGAAAAATAAGCACAAGTTTTATCCGGCCTTTATTCACATTCTTGCCCGCCTGATGAATGCTCATCCGGAATTTCGTATGGCAATGAAAGACGGTGAGCTGGTGATATGGGATAGTGTTCACCCTTGTTACACCGTTTTCCATGAGCAAACTGAAACGTTTTCATCGCTCTGGAGTGAATACCACGACGATTTCCGGCAGTTTCTACACATATATTCGCAAGATGTGGCGTGTTACGGTGAAAACCTGGCCTATTTCCCTAAAGGGTTTATTGAGAATATGTTTTTCGTCTCAGCCAATCCCTGGGTGAGTTTCACCAGTTTTGATTTAAACGTGGCCAATATGGACAACTTCTTCGCCCCCGTTTTCACCATGGGCAAATATTATACGCAAGGCGACAAGGTGCTGATGCCGCTGGCGATTCAGGTTCATCATGCCGTTTGTGATGGCTTCCATGTCGGCAGAATGCTTAATGAATTACAACAGTACTGCGATGAGTGGCAGGGCGGGGCGTAACCTAGGTGACAGAAGTTAAAAGCCTCCGGTCGGAGGCTTTTGACTTTCTGCTAGATCGGCCGCATCGAATATAACTTCGTATAATGTATGCTATACGAAGTTATTAGCGATGAGCTCGGACTTCCATTGTTCATTCCACGGACAAAAACAGAGAAAGGAAACGACAGAGGCCAAAAAGCTCGCTTTCAGCACCTGTCGTTTCCTTTCTTTTCAGAGGGTATTTTAAATAAAAACATTAAGTTATGACGAAGAAGAACGGAAACGCCTTAAACCGGAAAATTTTCATAAATAGCGAAAACCCGCGAGGTCGCCGCCCCGTAACCTGTCGGATCACCGGAAAGGACCCGTAAAGTGATAATGATTATCATCTACATATCACAACGTGCGTGGAGGCCATCAAACCACGTCAAATAATCAATTATGACGCAGGTATCGTATTAATTGATCTGCATCAACTTAACGTAAAAGCAACTTCAGACAATACAAATCAGCGACACTGAATACGGGGCAACCTCATGTCCGAGCTCGCGAGCTCGTCGACAGCGACACACTTGCATCGGATGCAGCCCGGTTAACGTGCCGGCACGGCCTGGGTAACCAGGTATTTTGTCCACATAACCGTGCGCAAAATGTTGTGGATAAGCAGGACACAGCAGCAATCCACAGCAGGCATACAACCGCACACCGAGGTTACTCCGTTCTACAGGTTACGACGAATGTCAATACTTGCCCTTGACAGGCATTGATGGAATCGTAGTCTCACGCTGATAGTCTGATCGACAATACAAGTGGGACCGTGGTCCCAGACCGATAATCAGACCGACAACACGAGTGGGATCGTGGTCCCAGACTAATAATCAGACCGACGATACGAGTGGGACCGTGGTCCCAGACTAATAATCAGACCGACGATACGAGTGGGACCGTGGTTCCAGACTAATAATCAGACCGACGATACGAGTGGGACCGTGGTCCCAGACTAATAATCAGACCGACGATACGAGTGGGACCATGGTCCCAGACTAATAATCAGACCGACGATACGAGTGGGACCGTGGTCCCAGTCTGATTATCAGACCGACGATACGAGTGGGACCGTGGTCCCAGACTAATAATCAGACCGACGATACGAGTGGGACCGTGGTCCCAG
>JADMIO010828149.1_pt1 | contig 143501 bp, 124 predicted proteins | sample 8958161 | NCBI WGS metagenome assembly JADMIO01 (sample SAMN16585339, study PRJNA669376) | soil metagenome | isolation source: Crop rotation soil | place: USA: Cullars Rotation, Alabama | collected 2011 | reverse complement strand
GGGAATACTCCGACGGTCATTGGGAATACTCCGACGGTCATTGGGAATACTCCGACGGTCATTGGGAATACTCCGATAGTCATTGGGAATACTCCGACGGTCATTGGGAACACTCCGACGGTCATTGGGAACACTCCGACGGTCATTGGGAACACTCTGATGGTCATTGGGAGCACTCTGATGGTCATTGGGAGCACTCTGATGGTCATTGCAAACACCTACAAATCAATTTTTATCGTGGCCGCAACATCTCAACCGGCGCAATCTCAGGAGCAGAAAACAATCAGATTTTAGCTGTGAATTGATATCTGCAAAGCAAATTCTAACTCCGTTTCTGTAATATCTCCGGTATTAATTTTTTGAAATCTGTAAATTTAGCAGCAGTAATAACACCATGGCGAACATATAATTTGATATTTGAATCTTACATACCAAACTTTCCGCTCAGTCAGTTTATTGAGAGCTTTGTTTATTACAAAGGTTACAATCCTGAACATTCGGTTGACAGGTTTTTGCCTGACGGATATACATACGTGGTTTTCGACCTGACCGACTACCCGAAATTCATTTATGATAACCACACTTTAAAAGAAATTCAGTCTTGCCGGAATGTTTGGTTTTCCGGTATCAGGGAGAAATATATTACTATTCCTTCCGGGCGTGACAGTGAAATGTTCATCATCTATTTTCATAAAGGCAAAGCTTACCCGTTTGTAGAAATGCCTATGAACGAGCTAACGGATTATGTTGTGGATGGAGAACTGGTAATGTCAAACGAAGTGCTCAACATGAGGGAAACACTGCTTGAACTCCTGACGGTTCAGCAAAAATTCAGATATGCAGAAAAGTACCTGGCAGAGGTCTTTTCGAAAAAACTGGTTACAAATTCTTTTGTAGATTTTTCCGTAAACCTGATCTTACGCCACCCGCACCAGTTGTCGATACATCGTCTTTCTGAAAAAGTTGGCTACTCGCAAAAGCATCTTATCAAGATCTTTAAAGAGCATGTAGGCTTAACACCAAAAGCATTTTTAAAGATCATCCGCTTTCAGAAAGCCATACAGGAAATTGAAACAAACAGAACTGCCAACTGGGCAGGTATTGCATTGGAAAGCGGGTATTACGACCAGGCGCATTTTATTAACGATTTTAAAGAGTTTTCAGGTTTTACGCCTAACCAGTTCCTGAAAATGAAAAGCGACTTTACCAATTATATTGCTGTAGGTTAAACCCGGCATATTATATAGCATCCAAGCCACTGCAATCATTCTAACCAGCATCTCAAACAGAAAATGCAATTGATAAATAAAGAGATCAGTGTTGCGGTTCCATCTCGAATATTAAAGCAACGTGAGTTTTGGCTAAGAACTTTCCACAATGAAAATGTTTGCTAATTCAATAGGGATTTACACCGTCATGTCGAGTAATCGATTTTTGTTTCACAAAAAAGTTCTTTGAAGATGAAGCTATGTAACATGATCAGGCAGCCGTCATTTTAATGGAGCATTACAAAAAATCATTTTCTTCTGGCTGATCATTTATGCCACTGAGAAATCTCATGATGTTGGGTTGTAAAGAGGTCTGGATCACAAACTGCTATTCAAACCACCCTGCAATTCGGGAGATTTCTTCTTCGTCAAAATGACGCTCTAAGGTTCAATATATAATCAAGCAGCCGTCATTGGCTGGCAACGAGACATCTCCTGAAATTAAAGATGGTTGAACGTAAAGAGATTTCTCCTAACGTTATAATGACATCCGGTTAACCCGCTTCTATTTTGCATCATTCTGTCAACATGCTGTGCGACTTCGTTCACTCCTATGGAACCGGATGCTGGCATGCCCGTGTCACACGTCATTCCCGCGCAAGCGGGAATCTCCTTTTTAGGACCGGATCAGCCCAACCATTTTCAATCAACAGATGCCCGATCAGAATAATAACGTTCATTGACTACCATACATTCGGGCATGACGGTGCGAAGGATGTCATTACGTTATTTTGCCTGTCACTGGTTGGTTACTTATAATGACGATCGAAGAGCTTTATATTTTGCAATCAGTTTTTCAATTTCAGGCATTCTATACTCAAATATTCTTATTTCGAACTCACATTAAAGCAGGTAAATTTTTTCCAATACTTCCACTTTGCTTTATTGTTCCTTTGTTTTCAAAAAACATATGGAGCAATTTCACATCAATCACTGGGCGGTAATTGCATGTGCTGCCGCCAATTTGCTCGTGGGAGCAGTCTGGTATTCGCCAATGCTTTTTTATAAAGCATGGATGAAAGAAAACAACCTCACGGAAGAAACAATAAAACAAAAGTTCAATCCATTGAAAACATATGGGCTCAGTTTTATTCTTTCGCTTATTATCAGTTACAACCTTGCGTTTTTTCTTGGCGATAATAAGACCGATGCAAGCTGGGGAGCAATTGCCGGATTTCTGGCAGGCTTTGGCTTTTCAGCTTTGATATTTGCGATTGTTGGATTGTTTGAGCAACGTTCGTGGAAATACATCCTGATTAATGGCGGTTACATCACTATTTATTTCACTTTGATCGGCTTCATTATCGGGGCCTGGCGATAAAAAATAAATTATGGCGAAAACATCAGGCGAAATAGAAAAAGAATTTATTGAAACGGCCACGGAAAAAACGGGTAAATCATTGCCGGAGTGGCTTCAGCTAGTGGGATCATCGGGTATTGAGAAAAGGAATGATGTACTTGAATGGCTGAAAAAAGGGCATGGGCTAAACCACATGCAGGCGCAACTGGTTACAGGAATTTACCTTAATAATGGCAATCCTGTATACATGAATGGAAATGCTTTGCTGGAAAATCAGTTTGAGAAATGTGCCGCAATGCGCCCGCTTTTCAATAGTATTTCTCAAAAAATAGTAACATCCTTCGCGGGAACACAATTAATTCCAAAGAAGACCTATTTGTCGTTTACGGCAGTTCGGGAATTTGCGGCCATCAATGTAAAAACGAATGAAATACGGCTGGGACTCGATTTAGGCGATGAGCCTTTTACCGGAACACTGCAAAAATCAAAACTAACAGGACCAATGCCACGCATTTCGCACATGCTTGTCATTACCCGCATAGAACAGTTAGATGAAAATACAATGGGGCTTATCACTCAATCGTATAACCGGACAAACGGGAAATGAGAACTATTTTCAAATATGTCAGACTTACCGGAGGCAAATAATACAGGCGCCCTACAGGTTTTTTTTCGCTCCCGGCGGGCAGTATTGTTTTAAGAAGGTTGTATATAAATTTCTTAAGTGCTGAATGGTACCCTGTCCTTCGTTAATACTGTGCGTTCTGTTTGGATAAGGCATGAACTGGAATATTTTATTGTATTTGATCAGCTCATTGATCATCATCTCTGCATTTTGATAATGAACATTATCATCACCCGTTCCGTGAACGATCAATAAATGCCCCTGCAGGTTTTTAGCATATGTAATGGGTGAACCGGCAACAAAATCTTCCATATTTTCCTGTGGCAAACCCATATAGCGTTCCTGGTAAATATCGTCGTAGGTAAGCTGGTTATCAACAGCGGAAATTGAAATGCCTGTTTTATACACTTCGGGATACTGGAACATGCAATTCAATGTTGTTGAACCGCCGCCGCTCCAGCCCCAAACAGCTACGCGGCTTGTGTCAACAAACGGCCATTGCAATATTTTCTTTGCCGCCATCGCCTGGTCGCGGATATTTAGCCTGCCTATATTCCTGTAAATGGATTTACGCCATTCAGCACCTTTTGGCGCCGGTGTGCCACGGCCGTCAACACTTATATAGATGTAGCCGTCGCCCGCCATATCACCGTTGTATAAAAAGTTATAAGCAGCGCCATATTCATCCGTTACTGTTTGCGATCCCGGTTCGCTGTACACATAAAATACAACAGGGTATTGTTTGGTTGAATCGAAATTGGTTGGCTTTACCATCCATCCGTCCATTGTAATACTATCATCTGTTGTAACGCGAAACAGTTCTGCATGAGGTAATGAGCCTCCGCCGCCTTCCTGGTCGCCTTGTTTAATAACGGTATGTTTGGGAAGGCTCACCCAATCTTCAACAGGAGCCGTATTGAGGTTTGAAAAATCATGCGAAGCATATAAACCATTTGGTGAAAGATCATATTCATGGGTACCGCTTTCATTGGCGGGAGATAAACGCTCTGCAGCGGATTTGCCATCCATTTTTACACGGTATAAATACTTCTGCGTGGCATTATCGGGTGAAGCCATAAAATAAACATAGCCGCTTTTTTCATCATAACCTTTCAGTGTTATGATATCATAGTTGCCTTTTGTGATCAAAGTTTCCTTTTTGCCATCGCGGCTTACAACATATATATGCCTCCAGCTATCTTTTTCACTTACCCATAAAAATGCGCTGCCATTTTTTATCCATTCCCAGCCTGTCGGGTCGCCCGTCCAGCCCACCCAGAAAGCCTTTACATCAATCCAGGCTTTGTCTGTTTCATTGTACACTTCTTTAGCTTCACCCGTTGCCGCATTGCAGTACATCACCTTGCTTTCATTCTGCTTGCGGTTCAGTTGCTGTATCACTAATTCTGTGCTGTTAGCTGCCCATTCCATGCGAGGCAAATAATGTTGTTGCGGATCACCGGGTATGTTCATTTTTACTGAATCGCCGGTGCTAACATTTACCACATATATGTAAGCAGGAGAAGGGCTTTGGCCGACCTTGGGGTATTCAACCGGCACGGTGAACGGGTAAATAGAATCTGTATTATTGATCATTAAATAGTTGCGGATAGCGTTGGCATCGATCTTCCAGTAAGCAATGCTTTTGCCATCAGGACTCCAGCGAAAGCCATCCCGGCAAAAAAGTTCCTCTTCATATACCCAATCAAAAGTGCCGTTTATCATGCGGTCCGTACCATCTTTGGTTAAAGGCTTAATAGTGTTTGTAGCCACGTCTTCCACATACAAATTATGTTTGCTTACATAAGCCACGCTGTTGCCATCCGGCGAGAATTTAGCAAACATCAGCGAAGCAGCGGGCAGGGATTTTCCAAGTTGTTTTAAGCTGTTATCTGCGGTGTTCAATACCCAGTAATCGCCGCGGGTATCAAAGCGCCATACTTTTTTGCTGTTGGTATAAATAAGAATTTTTTTCCCGTCATTGGAAAAGAAAAAGTTGCGCACTTTTAAAGCATGTGAAGAATCTTTTGGCGTTAGTTGTTGGGTGGTTGCGATAGTAGTTTTGGTAAAGGAGGGCATATTAATTTTACTGATGCCATCTGCACTGCTTTCATAATAACTGTTGCCGTCAGCCGACCAATGGATGCCGCGGGGTGGTTGCGCGTATAAATTTAATACATGGAGAAAGCAAATAAAGAGCAGCAGTACTTTTAATGATCTCATGCGAAAAACTTTAGGCGGCGAAAGTAATTCATGTCAAAGTAACAGCATTACCATTTATCCGGTTTTTGGTGCTTCGGGATCGCTTTTATAAACTCTTTATTATTTTGATGATTGTAGGAGTTATATTTACAATAAATCAAAATAGCTGTAATATGACTTCTTTATTTACTACTATATGGGTTATTATCTGTGTTGTTTTTGCAGTGATCGCAATTGCGGGAATATGGAAAGCTTTTAAGAAAGCCGGGCAGCCTGGATGGGCATGCCTTATTCCAATTTATAATTCCTACATCATGTTGAAAATAGGTGGCAAGCCCGGTTGGTGGCTGCTGCTGTTTTTTATACCGGTGGTGAATGTGGTTTTTGCGATCTGGACGATGAATATGATCTCCAAAAGCTTTGGCAAAGATGAAGGCTTTACGGCCGGGCTTGTATTTCTTGGTTTTATTTTCTGGCCGATACTTGGTTTTGGTGATGCACAATACCAGGGCCCTTACGGCGACAAAGCGGCTTATGAAGCATACCAGGGAAGAGGAGGTGCAAAAGATGACGGGTCGTTGTTGTAGACATGTGTATATGCATGGAATTTATTGAAGGATTCGATACAGTTCCTGACAAAATAAAAATGGCGCTCTTGAGAACGCCATTTTTATTTTATTCCTTTAAGGGAAGCTTTATTTTCTGCCTGCAAAGCGGCTTAAGAGTTTAAGGATCTCTATGTAGAGCCATATCATGGTAACCAGCAAACCAAATGCGCCATACCATTCCATGAATTTGGGAGCGCCCATTTCTGCCCCGCGTTCTATCATGTCAAAATCTATAATAAGATTTAAAGCTGCAATAGCCACAAGGAACAATGAAAGTCCGATTCCTAAGGGCGAGCTGTCATACATGAATGGAATATTTACATGAAATAGCCTTAACACCAATGTGATGAGATAAAATATAGCTATACCTGCTGTTGCCGCAAATACGATCGATTTGAATTTTTGTGTTGCTTTAATAATGCGGAGGTTGTATAACAGGAACATCGCAAATGCGACACCGAATGTTAAACCTACCGCCTGCATTACAAGACCCGGGTATTTTTCGCTGAATGCATCATTTAAAATAGCCGAGATAGCGCCCAGAAAAAATCCCTCCAGTATGCCGTAAGCAGGAGAAAGATAAGGCGCCCATGTTGGCTTAAAGGATATCGCCAACACAGCGACCAGTCCACCAATTATACCAACCCACATCAAGGTCATCATGGTTTGAGGCTGATTATTGTAATATAAATACCATGTATAAGCTGCCCCTGCCAGCACCATGAATAAAAGGAATCCGAATTTGTTGATCGAACCGCGAACCGTCATAGTTCCGGCATCAGATTGGGCAATTGAGCGACTGAAAATTTTTTGTGATAATGTCGGGTTGCCCGACTCAAAAAGTGCCATGTTAATTGTTTTTTATTGAGGTAAAAGTAATAGAAAGAATGACAACAACATTTTGCTGCGAAAGATTTATAAAATATTTATTCAGCCTGTTAAAACTTACTAACTTCCATATAAAGTTTTGCCATGACTGAACAGGTTTCTTTTGTTTCGCAAAAAGCGGCGGGCCCTTTCGAAGAATATTTACAGACAGTTTCCAAATTTTAACTATGTTATCGTGAAATTAAAGTGCCAACGGAGAAAGAGAGGCATGGTGAATAATAAATAATCTGAAAGTTTTTCTTAACATTAATACAAAGTAATTTTGCAGGAATTAGCTTTTTTCAATTTTTAAAATAGATGAACAGACAAGACGTATTGCTGAGCGATGTGGTAATAAAATTTGCGGGCGACAGTGGAGATGGGATGCAACTTACCGGAACCCAGTTTACCAACAATACTGCACTTTTAGGGTTAGACCTCGCCACTTTTCCTGACTTTCCGGCAGAAATCCGTGCACCCCAGGGCACATTACCTGGTGTGAGTGGTTTTCAGTTGCGTTTTTCGTCAGACCGTGTATTTACGCCCGGTGATATGTGCGACGTATTGGTGGCGATGAATGCGGCCGCATTAAAGTCCAATCTCGGCAGTTTAAAAAGAGGTGGAAAAATTATTGCCAATATTGACGGGTTTGATGCAAAAAATCTTCGTCTCGCCAATTATGCTGATGGCGTAAATCCTTTGGACAACGGCAGTCTTGATGGTTATGATGTAATTAAAATTGATGTTACCAAGCTTACACGCGAAGCGTTGAAAGATTTCCCTGAACTGGGTATGAAGGAAAAAGACCGCGCCAAGAACATGTTTGTACTGGGATTTTTGTATTGGATGTACAACCGTGGTTTGGAAAATACCATTAATTTCCTCAGGGAAAAATTCGGGAAAAAAGAAACAATTCTCAATAGCAATATAAAAGTGTTGCAGGCCGGTTACAATTACGGCGACACCACTGAAACATTTACCACCCGTTATAAGGTAGAGAAAGCAAAGATGCCCGCCGGTATCTACCGCAGTATTATGGGTAACCAGGCATTGGCTTATGGGTTAATCGCTGCCAGCCAAAAAAGCGGTTTGCAATTGTTTTTAGGAAGTTATCCTATTACGCCAGCTTCAGATATTTTGCATGAATTAAGCCGTCATAAAGCTTTTGGTGTAAAAACCTTCCAGGCTGAGGATGAGATCGCAGCAATCACTTCTGCAATCGGTGCAAGTTATGGCGGAAGCCTGGGTGTTACCACCACCTCAGGGCCTGGTATGGCATTGAAAGCTGAAGCAATGGGTTTGGCAGTTGTACTTGAAATTCCTTTGCTGGTCATTGATATACAGCGCGGCGGCCCGTCAACCGGCCTTCCTACAAAAACGGAACAAAGTGACCTGCTACAAGCATATTACGGCAGGAATGGTGAATGCCCTATGCCTGTAATTGCATCACGCACACCAAGTGATTGTTTTGACGCGGTATTTGAAGCAGTACGCATTTCAGTGCAGCACATGACGCCAGTCATATTTTTGAGCGACGGATACATTGCCAACGGTGCAGAACCCTGGCGTTTTCCCAAAAGCGATGACTTGCCTTCCATTGAAGTAAAGTTTAAGCAGGCACGGGACGAAAACGAAGAAAAGTTTATGCCGTATAAGCGCGACGAGAAATTAGTGCGCCCCTGGGCGATTCCCGGCACTGCCGGTTTGGAGCATCGTATCGGTGGTTTGGAAAAAGAAAACATCACCGGTAATGTAAGTTACGATCCGGAAAACCATCAATTAATGGTGAAGATCCGCGAAGCAAAAGTGGAAAAGATCGCTGATTATATTCCTTTGCAAACGCTGGATAGTGGCCCTGAAAAGGGAAAAGTTTTGGTACTCGGCTGGGGCAGTACGTATGGCGCCATCAAAAGTGCAACAAACCAGTTCCAGAATGAAGGTCATGCTGTTAGCCATGCGCATCTGCGTTACCTGAGGCCTTTCCCGAAAAATCTTGGAGAGATCATCCATAATTTTAAAACTGTTCTTATTCCTGAAATAAACAATGGCCAGTTGATAAAAATCATCCGCGATAAATACCTGGTGGATGCGAAGGCTTTCAATAAAATAATGGGTATTCCGATTACAAAAACGGAGCTGGTTGAAGAGATAAGAAAGTATTTATAGGAGTTTTTTAACTCCTGCGATTCACCGTTGATGTATCTCATATTTTTTTACCATCAATCCGTCATCATCGATTACATCGCCAACATATTGCATCCCCAGCTTTTCCATAATTCTTATTGAAGCAATATTCTGTGGTAATGCCCTTGCAAAAATTTTGTTCAGCTTTAATGTGTTGAAGCCGTAGTCTATTGTTGTTTTTGCCGCTTCATAACCATAACCTTTGCCCCAGTAATCCTCTTTAAAGCGATAACCCAAATCAATTTCATCAGCTTCTTTAAGGTATTTCAGACCGCACCAGCCAATAAACTCATTATTTGATTTTAAATGAACAGCCCACCGCCCAAAGCCATATAATTTGTATTGAGGAAGAATGATATTCTGCAATGTTGCAGTTGAGTTTTCTATGGTAGGACTTGCTTTATGTACATACTTTATTACGTTAGGATTACTGTTGAGTTCTAATAAAAGCTGTACATCATTTTCGTTAAACTCACGAAAGTATAAGCGGGAAGATTGGAAGATAATGGCCACTACAACAAACCCTTTACTGCTTCAATTACTTTGTCAAGATTGCTTGCATCCTGGCCCCCAGCCGTTGCTAACGTTTTTTGTCCGCCGCCACCGCCTTTAATGATTGGTGCAATATGTTGTTTGATGATCTTCGATGCATCCAGGTTTTTTTCTGCTGCAATAGTATCATCAAGCAATATTGCAACTGATGGTTTGCCTTCAATATTGGCAGCAAGCACTACCACATAATTGGAAAGCGAGCCTTTTAATTCAAAGCATAATTTTTTCAAAGCATCGGCATTATTGGCTTCAACAATTTCACCAATGAAATTGATCCCGTTTAATTCAGTTGATTTGTTCAGCAGTTCTTTTTTTGTTTCGTTTAACAAACGCTTTTCGAGGCGTTCCAGCTTTTTTTCAAGGGAGGTTCTTTCATCAACCAACTGTTTCAAAGCTTTAACCGGATCACTTGTTTTTAATATCGCAGCGATCTCTTTTATCTCCTTTAACTGGTTGTAGTAATAGTTTTGGGCTTCTACGCCTGTAATAGCTTCAATGCGCCGTACGCCTGCAGCAGTTGTCGCTTCTGAAAGAATTTTAAAGCTGCCGATCATGCCGGTATAAAAAACATGCGTGCCGCCGCAGAGCTCAACAGAAAAAGAAGGGTCAATGGTTACCACTCTTACCACGTCACCATATTTTTCACCAAATAAAGCCATAGCGCCTTTATCAAGCGCTTCTTCTTTAGGCAGGTATTCTATTTGTACAGGAATATTGGCTCTTATCTTATCATTCACTATCAATTCTACCTGGCGCAATTCTTCATCGGTCATTTTTGCAAAATGTGAAAAGTCGAAACGCAGGTATTTATCGTTTACAAGCGAACCTTTTTGCTGCACATGTTTGCCTAATACTTCTCTTAAAGCAGCATGCATTAAATGGGTTGCCGTATGATTACTGCAGGTATTAATTCTCTCAGCAGCATCCACTATTGCGGTTACAGGCGCATCGATATTTTTAGGGAGCTTATTGGTAAAATGAACGATGAGCTCGTTTTCCTTTTTGGTATCGAGTACTTCAATTTTCTCATCAGCAAAAAACAGTGAACCTTTATCGCCGACCTGACCGCCGCTTTCAGCATAAAAAGGCGTTGTCTCTAACACCAACTGGTATTGCTCTTTTCCTTTTGCTTTTATGGTTCGGTATCTTAACAATCGTGTGTTTACATTCAGGTCATCATAGCCAACAAATTTTGAAGGTTTATCATCTAGCACAACCCAATCTTCTGTATCAATAGTAGTGGCTGCGCGGGAACGTTGCTTTTGCTTTTGCATTTCTGCTTCGAAATCAGCTTCATCAACTGTAAATCCTTTTTCAGAAGCCATCAATTTTGTAAGATCAATAGGAAAACCGTAGGTGTCCTGAAGGTGAAAAGCAGTTGTACCGGATATCTTATTAAAATTTTGAGTTGATAGTTTTATTGCAGATGCTATTTGAGAAACTGCGGTTTGAATCCTTTCGTTTAAAATCGGTTTATATTTTAATGTTTCTACTGTCGTTTTAATTAATTCGCCAAGCTTACTTACTGCAGGATTCAATTCTACCTGTTGCAATGTTTCAATAGTTGAGGCTATTTTTTTTCCGATTTCCTGATCTAATAAAAGCGTTCCACTTGCAACTGTCTTTAAAAAACTCTCTTCTTCCTCCTTTATAACTTTTGCTACAAAATCTTTTTGCTGATTAAGTTCCGGAAAGACATTTCCAAATTGTTTTGCAATAACTGTTAAAAGCTGGAACAATAAAGGTTGCTTATAATCCAAATAAGAATAGTAATAGCGAACAGCCCTGCGCAAAATTCTTCTTATTACATAACCGGCACCTGTATTTGAAGGGAGCTGGCCATCAGCAATGGTAAAAGATATAGCACGAATATGATCAGTCAAAACACGAAATGCAATGGCCTGTTTGCTGTCGCTGTAATCGTATTTCTTATTTGTGATTTTTTCAATCTCAGCAATTGTTCCGGTAAAAACATCTGTATCGTAATTGCTGTGTTTGTTTTGCAGCACACGCACCAAACGCTCAAAACCCATCCCTGTGTCTACATGCTTTTGTGGCAGCGGTTCAAGGCTTCCGTTCTTTAAGCGGTTGAACTGGATAAACACAATGTTCCAGATTTCTATCACCTGAGGATCACCAGCATTCACCAATTTTTTACCATCAACTGCCTTTCTTTCTTTATCACTGCGGCTGTCGTAATGAATTTCGGAACAAGGCCCGCAAGGCCCGGTATCACCCATCTCCCAGAAATTATCTTTCTTCTTGCCCAATAATATCCTGTCTTCATTTATCTCCGACTTTAAAAATCCTACTTCGCGCAGATGTTTCTTCCATTCATTAAAAGCTTCCTCATCTTTAGGCAAACCTTCTTTTTCGTCACCTTCAAAAATGGTAACATATAACCTGTCTTTATCTATCTTATAAATTTCAGTCAGCAACTCCCAGCTCCAGGCTATGGCTTCAGCTTTAAAATAATCGCCAAAGCTCCAGTTGCCCAGCATTTCAAACATGGTGTGATGATAGGTGTCAACACCTACTTCTTCCAGGTCATTATGCTTGCCGCTAACGCGCAAACATTTCTGCGTATCCGCAATACGTTTGTAAGGTGCCTGTTTATTACCGAGAAAATAATCTTTGAACTGATTCATACCCGCGTTGGTGAACATGAGCGTAGGATCATTTTTTATAACGATAGAAGCGGAAGGAACGATCTCATGTCCTTTGCCCTTAAAAAAATCCAGAAAGCTTTGCCGTATTTCAGATGAAGTCATAAATAACCAATATTGAAAATATTGCGCCTGTAATTTTTGTAATTTGTTTGTATTGAATCAAATTATCTTTGGCGCTCAAATTTTTGAGGGCTCAAAGGTAATGTAAAGCCGCCAGCCACTAAAGGAAGAACTGTACTGAAAACGTATTAAGATTTTTACTAAAAAATCAGCAGTTATAAGGTTGAAAACGCCTTTGACCATTATACCAGATGAAAAAAATCAAATATTATTTTAACACGCATACACTTCGTTACGAAAAACTGGTTACGCCATTGCGGATAAAGTTGCTGCGTGTATTTGCTTTTTTTGCAACAGCAATAGTAACGGCAGGTATAATTGTGGCAATAGCATTTCAGTATATAGATTCTCCGAAAACTAAAATACTTACTCAACAGAATGCTGATCTTAGAGACAATTATGCGGGCCTTCAGCAACAGGTAAATACATTGCAGCAGGAAATGGATGAGTTACTAAATCGCGATAATAATGTATACCGCTCCATTTTTGAATCTTCGCCCGTACCAGACAGTGCCCGAATGAAAGCAATGGAAAAGGTAAAAGAGATACAACTGGTGTCAGGCCTTGGCAAAACAGAATTGGTAAAAAGCCTTTCCGACCAGCTAAACCGTTTAGCATTGCTTACAACTTACCAGGAAAAAAGCTTTGATGATATTGAAGCCATGGTGAAGAATAAAGAAAAGCTATTGGCCGCTATTCCTGCTATTCAGCCTGTTAGCGATAAGGATCTTACCCGCATTGCGTCAGGTTTCGGAACACGTATCGACCCCGTTTATAAAGTACCAAAGTTCCATGCCGGACTTGATTTTACAGCTCCCGTCGGTACGCCCATTTATGCAACAGCGGATGGGGTGGTTTCAGATGCAGGTTATAATTCAGGAGGTTATGGTAATCGCATAGTGCTTAGCCACGGATTCGGCTATGAAACTTTATACGGGCATATGTATAGAATTAAAGCCCGCCGTGGACAAAAAATAAGGCGCGGCGAAGTGATTGGTTATGTGGGCAGCACCGGCAAAAGTACCGGCCCGCATTGTCATTATGAAGTACACCGCAACGGCAACCCGGTTGATCCGGTTTATTATTTTTATAATGACCTAACGCCTGAGCAATACGACCGCTTGCTGAAACTGGCACAAACGGCCAACCAGAGCCTGGATTAATGTAAATCAACTGGGTTAATGTTCTTTTGAGTCATTTGACGCAATGCAGTTCCATTGTCACCAGTAATTTTGCAGCAGTGTCTGAAATGAGGGAAAGGCATAGAGAGTGTGTTGAGGAGATAGTGGAGGTTTTTCATACGAAGGTTTTTGATTGATAAAAGGCGGAGTTTCTACTTCGCCTTTTTGATTATCGGGATACGCCTCCGTCTTAGCTGGTGTTATAATATCCTTCTGCTTAACTTGTCAACTGATCAACTATTCAACTTATTACCTTTGCTTCATGCAATTCTCTTCTTCCCTTCTTGAAAATGCAGTGAACGAATTTGCCAAGTTGCCCGGTATTGGTAAGAAAACAGCATTGCGTATGGTATTGCATCTTTTAAAACAGGATGCGGCCGCCACTGAAAATTTCAGCGAGGTAATAGCGCGGATGCGCCGCGAGATAAAATTTTGCCAGCGTTGTCATAATGTAAGTGATGCAGATATATGTTCTATTTGCGCCAATTCTTTACGCAGTCAAAGAGTAATCTGCGTGGTTGAAACGATCCGCGATGTGATCGCTATTGAAAATACACAGCAATTCAGCGGCACCTATCATATCCTGGGCGGCGTAATTTCTCCGCTGGATGGGGTGGGCCCGGATCAGTTGCAGATAGAATCATTAGTGCAACGTATCCGGAAAGAGCAAACGGAAGAACTGATCTTTGCACTCAGTCCGAATATACAGGGGGATACGACCATCTATTACATCCAGAAAAAAATACAAAACCTTAATTGCAGGACCACTACCATCGCCCGTGGTATTGCTTTCGGTGGTGAACTGGAATATACTGATGAATTAACGTTGGGAAGAAGTCTGCAAAACCGTATGCCCGTTGACAAGTATATTTCTCACTGATACTTTATGTGCTTGGTGCCTTGTGAATAATCATCCTAAAGGCACGCAGATTTTTTAACTTTTAAACGTTTCAACTTTAATCTTCTTCTCCCCATCTTTACTGCATGAAGTATTGCATATTTTTTCTTTGCCTGGTATCTGTTGCACATGCGCAGCAATACAATCCCGAAGCTGTAAATAAAAAAGCTACAGAAGCCTATGCAAAAGCCATTGATATATTAGAAAATGATGATGTGAAAAATGCTATTCCTGTTTTAAACAAAGCGATCGAATATGATTCAAAGTTTGTTGACGCTTATTTATCACTTGCAGGTGTGTATGGTGAAATGAAAGATTATGCAAAAAGTATAAGTAACTATGAAAAGGCAATTGCTGTTGACAGCGCTTACACTAAGTTTTATTTGTTGCCTTATTCTATTAATCTCGCAGGCGCAGGAAAATTTAGTGAAGCCTTAAATGCTATCAATAATTTTCTCACTATTCCTAACTTAAATGAGAAGAGTAAAAAAAGTGGTTTATATAGAAAAGGCTGTTATGAATTCGCTGTGCAATATGCAGCTTTGCACACTAGCAGCAATTATGAATTTATTCCGGTAAATCTTGGCGATAATATCAATTCCCCAACATCGGAATACTATCCTTCTTTTACTATTGACGACAGTATTTTGGTATTTACCCGCAGAGGAGGAGGCATACGGGAAGACTTTGTTGAAAGCACACTTACGCCAAACGGCTATTCCAAAGCAGAAATAATAAAAGGTGATATCAACCTCGAGCCATCAAAAGGTGGTATTAATATTTCCCAGGATGGCGAATGGCTTTTGTTTGCAGGCAATTTTGCAGGTAAAGGCGTTGGTGATTTTGATCTCTACATGTCTTATTACACACCAACAGGATGGAGCGAACCTGTAAATCTTGGTGCAAACATTAATACAGAATTCTGGGAAAGCTCGCCGTCTTTAAGTCCTGATAAAAATGCTTTGTACTTCAGCAGCAACAGGCCCGGTGGTTACGGCGGAAGAGACCTGTATGTAAGTTATCGTGTAAATGGAAAATGGCAGCCTGCTCAAAATATGGGATCCGACGTAAATACAGCCGGTGACGAGCTGGCACCATTCATTCATGCGGATAATCAAACCCTGTATTATACTTCTAATGGTTTGCCGGGCTATGGCGGTTCAGATATTTATGTCATGCATAAGTTAACGGACAAGCAATGGAGCAAGCCCGAAAATCTTGGTTATCCTATAAACACAATAGAGAATGAAGGTAGCCTGTTTGTAGCATCTGATGGCATTACAGCCTATTATGCAAGTGATCGCGCTGATACAAGAGGTTATCTTGACCTGTATAAATTTATTTTAAAGCCGGATGTACGTCCTGTAAAAACATTATATGTTAAAGGTTATGTTACCGATATTAAAACAAATAAAGGTTTGCCTTGCGCAGTAGAGTTAAGCGTTGATTCAAGCCAGCAGGTAATATCGGGCATTCAAACAGATGAAACAGGTTTTTATTTCATCACTTTACCCATCGGTAAAAATTATACGTTCACCGTAAACAGGAAAGGCTATTTATTTTATAGTGATGTGTTTGCGCTTGCGGATAAGCCATCAGATAGCGTGTATGAAAAAAATATCCGGTTGCAGCCGATTGAACTGAATGCTTCTGTTCGCCTGAAAAATATCCAGTTTGCCTCCAAATCTTATCAACTGGAGCCTGTAAGCATGATAGAATTGAACAAACTGGTGCAACTGATGCATGACAATTCTTCTGTAAAGATCCGGATCAACGGCCATACAGACAATGTAGGTAACGAAGCAGATAATCTTGCACTTTCGCAGAATCGTGCAAAGGCTGTTGTAGATTATCTTATAAGCAAGGGCGTTGATGCCATACGTGTGACTGCAAAGGGTTTTGGAGAAACTCAACCACTTGCTGATAATGCAACAGAAGAAGGAAGAGCTTTGAACAGGAGAACAGAATTTATTGTAACCGGTTTGTAAACAATCTTACCCAATTTGCGGAAAGGGTTTGCTTAAGATGACAGATTGTGTTTAAAAATAAATCGGAACCATCTTTGCCTTATATAATTTAAAGACGATAGTTATGGAAAGAGAATTATTATTAACGATCAGGAAGAGCAATTACGACAATAAAAAATTAAACAGGGAAATCGAATGCATCAAATCATTATTCCCATACCTCGAATCGTTTGAAACGTTTACGGTTAGCAATGAAGTTTTTGACCTTGAAAAACATACCGTGGTAAGTACAAAACCTAAATTGAAACATATATTTGACCAGGGCATTCAAAAAAATACAAACTTTATTGTAAGCCTTAATTAAGTATATCAGCAGGTTGACGGTGCTTTTTCGAAAGCAGGTATTTGTTACGGATAATTTGCTGTACAGGCACATTTTCAATTTTACTCCCGAGCCAACCGATTATATCAAGGTACATAAACGAACGTGTTGCAAGTGGGTTACCCTTAAGTGCTTCGAGTTTTTCTTTGAGCGGTTTAAACTCGCTGACAATCTGGGATTGATTGAGTGAAAAGGATTTGCGCAGGAACCTGAAAATTTCTTCTTCTACTATATTCAGATTCTTCATTTTAGCCATAAAACGGTACACCGATTTAATCAGGTATTCCACCAGCTCAAAATTACCCATCTCATAATGTGCTATCAGGTGCAATAATCTGGAATAACAGTGAAGATCTGTTCTAAGATAGGGTTTACGGTTAATGATAAGATTTAAATATTCTATTGCTTTCCCGTTATCTCCGCTTCCAAAATAAAGGCATGCTATCTTATAATAAAAAATCAAGATGCGGTGTGTGTCTATATGCAGCTTATATTCCTCGATTTTTTCTTCGAGATAAGGCACCAGCTCCAGTCCTTGTGAGAAAGTGCCATGCATGAAATGTTTATTTAGTGTTGCCAGTTGCAGGTAAATAAAAGTTTGAATTTGTGTGTTAGGGTCTTTCTGTCCTGCTTCACATAAAGAAAAATCTTTAAACAACTCCAAAACCTCTTCGAACTTTTTATAATTCAGTAAAACAAAATGTGCGGTAGATAAATTATGCAAGGCTTTAACATATTGAATGGATTCAATCGTCATCATCTCCCTGTTTGCTTCAAAAAGGTCAACGCATTTTTGAGAATACTTATAATAACCCAGGAGATCCTGCAGAATAAACGTGTACCATGAATATGCCTGGTAATAGTAAAGCTGTTCATAAAAATCCATGGTCTGCAGGTCGCAATTAGGAAGATTCGCAAAAAAGAACGCTTTCAAAGCTTTTTCATCTTTTTCGTCTCTTGCATGGCCGTTTTGAATATACCAGCTATACAACTGCAATGCAAATCCCGAAAGTTTGCTTAATAATGAAACTCTTTTATTCACTTCTTTAGATTCCCTTGCCAGTTCTTCCGCACGCCCTTCAAAGCTCCTTGTAATATGCATCGATTCTATCTTCTTTTCAAATATCAATGCCTGCAGCCTGTAGGTGGACTGATTATACGCTTTTGCCGAACACTTTACTTTATCCAGTGTCTTTAGCGCCTGCATGTATAAACCCTTGTTATAGAGAAGCCGGGCATACATCATTTGTTCACTTAGCTGTGTTTCAATATCCGGTGATGAATGCGTGAGGCTTGCAAGAATCTGCTTATACAAGTAAGCTTTCATATTAGAAAGCTGCTGCTTTTGGATGGAGGAGTTTTTACGCAGCAATTTTTCCTCATCGTATTCAGCCATGCGGTCCAAAGCGTCGAATAAAGCCAGTATTTTAAGGTCATCACTGCCTGAAACACGCTTCACATGCAGCTTGAACAACCGTTTTTCGGACTTATTCAGCGATTGGATCAATTGAAATAGTTCGTCTGTACTTCTGTTAGCCATCGTAATTAAAATTAGCTCAAATGCAACACTATCAAGGCTTTCTATCAAATTATCACCTGATTCTAACCGTAAAACAAGCTTTAATTTGATTTTACTGCAAGTTGTGCGCATCCTATTTTTATACCCTGCGTACTGGTTTATTAAAGCCTTCAAAATTAAATCAGTATGTGCTTTTTATCTAATAAGAGTGCCATGCAAACTAAAAAGATTAACATTTTCGACACTACATTAAGAGATGGCGAACAGGTGCCCGGCTGTAAGCTAAATACAAAGGAAAAAATTCAGCTTGCGCTGGCTTTGGAAGAACTGGGTGTTGATATTATAGAAGCGGGATTTCCCATTTCAAGCCCCGGCGATTTTGCTTCCGTTGAAGAAATTGCTAAAGTGATTAAAAATGCAACCGTATGCGGTTTAAGCCGCGCGGTTGAAAAAGATATTCAAGCTGCGGGTGAAGCGTTAAAATATGCGAAACATCCCCGCATACATACAGGGATAGGTACTTCAGATTCACATATAAAATCAAAATTCAACGCGACCCGCGAGGAAATTTTACAGCGTGCCATCCAGGCAGTAAAATGGGCCAGGAAATGGGTGGATGACGTGGAATTCTATGCGGAAGATGCAGGCCGAACCGACAATGATTTTTTAGCAACAGTAGTGGAAGCCGTTATCAGTGCAGGCGCTACTGTTGTAAACATTCCCGATACTACCGGCTATTGCCTGCCGCATCAATACGGTGAAAAGATTGCTTATTTGATTAATAATGTCCCCAACGTTGATAAAGCTACGCTTTCCTGCCATTGCCATAACGACCTGGGTCTTGCAACAGCCAACTCCATTGCAGGTGTAATTGCCGGTGCTGGTCAGATCGAATGTACCATTAATGGATTGGGTGAACGTGCAGGTAACACATCATTGGAAGAAGTGGTGATGGTGATGCGCCAGCATGCTTATCTTGGTTTCTATACAAATATCAAATCGGAAAAATTAAATCCTATGAGCCGGTTGGTTAGTGAAACCATGCGCATGCCCGTTCAACCGAATAAAGCCATTGTTGGCAGCAATGCATTTGCACATTCAAGTGGTATTCACCAGGATGGGTTCTTAAAAGATAATAGCACATACGAAATAATAAGGCCCGAAGATGTTGGCGCAGACGGCAGTAAGATCGTTTTAACCGCAAGAAGCGGCAGAAGCGCATTGGCACACAGGTTTCAAAAGATCGGCTATGCCTTTAACCGTAATGATATAGATATTTTATACCAACAGTTTTTGGTCGTCGCCGACAGGAAGAAAGAAGTGAAAGATGAAGACCTGCACGAGCTTGCAAAATCTTATCAGCCAGAGGCTGTTTCTTAAATAATTTTATGTGACCGGCGGGAGTATTTCAATTAAGCTTCGTTGTATCACTCCTGTGCTTTCAGAATTTCAATCAGCAAATTAAACCACAAAGACATGAAGGCACAAAGTAAAATCAGTCTTGTTGTCTTTGTGATTTAGGTTGTTCAAACAAAATAAAAATGGGTAAGACTTTATTTGAAAAGATTTGGGAAAAACATGTAGTAAAAGAAATTGAAGGTGGCCCCTCTGTTTTTTATATTGATAAACATTTTATTCATGAAGTAACAAGCCCGCAGGCATTTGCAGGCCTGGAAAAACGGGGTTTACCGGTTTTTCGCCCGCAGCAGGTAGTGGCAACGGCTGATCATAATGTACCAACATTAAACCAGCATCTTCCTATCCGTGAAGAGCTTTCTCGCAAGCAGGTTGAAAAGCTGAAAGAGAACTGCGAAAAATTTGGTATTGAACTGTATGGCTTAGGTCATCCTTTCCAGGGCATTGTTCATATTATCGGCCCTGAGCTCGGTATCACACAACCGGGAATGACGATCGTTTGCGGTGACAGCCATACTTCAACACATGGTGCATTTGGTACTATCGCTTTTGGTATTGGTACCAGTGAGGTGGAAATGGTTCTGGCAACGCAATGTTTAATGCAGAGCAAGCCAAAGCTGATGCGCATTAATGTTGAAGGAACATTGAATAAAGGTGTGGTTTCAAAAGATATTATTCTTTATATCATTTCACAGATCTCTGCAAGCGGTGCCACAGGTTATGCGGTTGAGTATGCGGGTTCAGCAATAAGAAGTTTATCAATGGAAGCCCGCATGACCATCTGTAATATGAGCATTGAAATGGGTGCCCGTTGCGGAATGATTGCTCCTGATGAGATAACCTTCAATTATATGAAGGGAAGGAAGTTTGCGCCGCAACGTGAAGAATGGGATAACGCCTTGGCTTATTGGAAAACTTTATACAGTGATGCAGATGCAAAGTTTGATAAAGAGCTTTTCATCGAAGCAAAAGATATTGAACCCATGATCACGTATGGTACAAACCCGGGAATGGGTATTGGCATTACGGGTCATGTGCCTTCATTGAACGAGATCGATGTGAAGGATAAACCATCTTTCGAAAAATCATTGCATTACATGGGTATTGAACCCGGTGCAAAAATGAAAGGCCAAAAAGTGGATTATGTTTTTATCGGCAGTTGCACCAATGCACGCATTGAGGACTTAAGAATGGTAGCTTCCTTTGTAAAAGGAAAACACAAAGCAGATAATGTTGAAGTGTGGGTGGTGCCGGGAAGTAAGCAGGTAGAAAAACAGGCCTTGGAAGAGGGAATTAATAAAATATTTGAAGATGCAGGTTTTATGTTGCGTCAGCCCGGTTGTTCAGCATGTTTAGGGATGAATGAAGATAAAATTCCTGCAGGCAAATATTGCATCTCCACATCAAACAGGAATTTTGAAGGAAGACAGGGACCGAATGCAAGAACATTTTTAGCAAGTCCTTTAACGGCGGCAGCAGCAGCAATTACCGGGGAAGTATCAGATGTAAGAGAAATGATGAATGATAATTGATAAACGATGAGCGAAATATTATTAGAATAAAAGCTATGCCTTCACCTTAAGAATTATAAAACTTTATAACATCTTATAGAAAATAAAAAGGAATTTATTTTAAGTAAACAACTATTAAGAAGCGGAACTGCAATTGGGGCATTGGTTAGAGACGCAGATAATGCAGAGTCTAAGCTTGATTTTATTCATAAGATGTCCATTAGTCAAAAAAGAATGCGATGAAATTTTATATTGGATCGATTTATTATTTGATTCTATGTTTCTCGCAAATGAAGAATACGTTTCAATAAGACAGATGGAGATGAACTTTTAAAAATTATCAGGAGTATAATGCTTAAAGCAAAATCAACTTGAAAAAATAATCGTTAATCGCTCATCATTTATCGTTTGGCTTTATGACAAATATGATTTGGAATACGAGTTTATACAACGAAAAGCATGGCTTCGTTGCCAAATATGGCGAAGATGTGTTAGGTTGGCTGGCACCACAAAAAGGTGAACATGTACTAGATATAGGGTGTGGCACCGGTACACTAACAGGAAAAATTGCAGAATCAGGTGCGGTTGTTACAGGTATCGATGCATCGCCCGAGATGATCGCAAAGGCAAAGCAAGCCTATCCAAATATTGAGTTCTTTGTAAAAGATGCAACTGATTTTTCTTTCGTAAAGAAATTTGACGCAGCATTTTCCAATGCAACTTTTCACTGGATAAAGGACCAGCAAAAGGTTCTGCAATGCATTTATAACAGTTTGAAACAAGGCGGGAGGTTAGTGTATGAAATGGGTGCCAAATATAATATTGAAAGCATTCACAACGCCATAAAACAAGTGTTGATTCAAGAAGGTTTTGAGGAGAACACAAATATTGCTGTAAACTATTTTTCTTCTGCCGCAGAACATGCTGTTATGCTTGAAAAAATTGGCTTTACTATTTCCAGTATTATTCAATTTGACAGGCCAACAGAGTTAATAGGTGAAGATGGAATGAAGAACTGGATCATACAGTTCGGACAATCATTCTTAGAGAATATTCCGGCAGAAAAGATCGAAGTAATATTAAATAGATCGGTTGCTATTCTTAAGCCAACCAATTATGAAAATGGTAAATGGTATGCAGATTACAAACGGTTAAGAGTAAAAGCAATTGTCTGAACCGGGATTTGTGAGATTTTAAGACTAAAAGGATTAAGAAAATAATAAACAAGCATTTTAAATATAAATTAAAACACTCCTCTCTAGGGGTTGGCGTATGAGCAAGCAAATAAATATAATCACTTCAACGGCAGTCCCGCTGAACATTGAAAATGTAGATACGGACCAGATTATTCCTGCACGCTTTTTAAAAGCAACAAGCCGCGAAGGGTTTGGTAAAAACCTGTTCCGCGACTGGCGCTTTGAAAACGATGATGAATCAAAGCCAAAAAAAGATTTTTCTTTAAACGATTCTCGTTATAGCGGGAAAATTTTAGTAACTGCAAAAAACTTTGGCTCCGGCTCGTCTCGTGAACATGCGGCCTGGGCAATTAAAGACTATGGTTTTGATGTAGTGGTAGGAAGCTTTTTTGCTGATATTTTTAAGAATAATGCACTCAACAATTTTTTACTGCCGGTTATAGTAAGTGAAGGTTTCCTGCAAAAGATCTTCGCTGCAGTTGATGCGGATCCTTCAACAGAATTTGAAGTTAGCCTTCCTGAACAAAGCATCACTGTTTTGTCAACCGGTGAAAAAGAAAATTTCGATATAAACCATTATAAAAAAACCTGTTTGCTGAATGGCTACGATGATATCGATTACCTGTTAAGCATAAAGCAGGATATTGAAAATTTTGAATCGCAAAAAGCACTCGCTTAATGCAGCAAACTTCCATCATAGCAAAAAATATTACAGTTCAGCAGCAGGAAAACGTGTTGTTGGATGATATATCATTTGCCTTGAATGAAGGAAAACATTTATTGATAACAGGAAGTTCAGGAGGCGGAAAAACAACATTAGCTAAGGCATTTGCCAATAAAATTTTTTATAAAGGTTCGATCAGTTTTGCAAAACATCAGCCGGAAATAAATTTTGTTGAGCAGCATTTTTTTTTCAAAACACTTTCCAATACAAACGATTTTTATTACCAGCAACGCTATAACAGTTTTGACGGCAATGATGCGGTAACAGTAATAGAAGAATTGCTGAAAATTTCAAACGATGAAAATGCAATTGATGTGTTATTGGATCAATTACAACTAAGCCGCCAAAAGAATGATTCATTATTGCATTTATCAAGCGGTGAACATAAAAGATTTCAGTTAGCCAAAGCTTTTTTACGTAATGCTGATGTTTTCATTTTTGATAGTCCTTTTACAGGCCTTGATGTTAACAGCCGTAAAGTTTTGCGCAGACTAATCAACGAAAAGGCTACGTCCTCAACGATAATAATTATTGCAGATATTGAAGATGCGCCTTCATGTATAACGCATGTAGCAGAACTGGAAGCAGGTAAGCTTAAATATTTTGGAGAAGTTGGGAGCTATCAGCCATCAGCTATTAGCCCTCAGCTATCAGCTACTTCTGTTCCCCTTCAAAACAATAATATTCAATTTGATGTTGCAGTAAAGTTGGAGAACGCTTCCGTTGCTTACGGAGATAAACAAATTCTTTCAAATATCAGTTGGCACATCAACCGTGGTGAGCGTTGGTTATTAAGAGGAGCTAACGGTGCAGGCAAATCAACTTTGATAAGTTTAATAACAGGTGATCATCCGCAGGCTTATGCCAATAAAATTATTTTGTTTGATAAAAAGCGTGGCAGCGGCGAAAGTATCTGGGATATCAAGAAAAAGATCGGTTATGTTTCTCCCGAACTGCATTGGTATTTCGATAAAACAATTCCCGTTTATAATACAATAGCATCAGGATTCTTTGATACGATCGGTGTTTATAAAAAACTCAACGATGAACAAAATTATATGGTTCATCAATGGTTATCATTTTTAAACATTGAATCAAAATCACAAAAGAGTTTATCAGTGCTTTCAACAAGTCAGCAACGCTTGGCTCTGCTTGCAAGAGCAATGGTCAAAAATCCGCCGCTACTGATTCTCGATGAACCTTGTCAGGGATTAGATGAACAGCAGGTAAAAGACTTTGTTGCATTGGTTGATGATATACATCATCAGTCAAATAAAACATTGATCTATGTAAGCCATTATGAAAATGAAATACCAGCCTGCATAAACAATGTTTTGCTTTTAGACAACACCAATCAAAAAAAATATTTTATTAATAGAAATAATCAAACTGCAGTAGCAGTATAAAACTCCCCTTTAGGGGATTGGGGGTATTATGCATAAAAATATTACAGTGATAGAAGGAGATGGAATCGGGCCGGAAGTAACACGACAGTCGATTAAAGTGTTGAATGCAATTGCTTCAAAATTCAATCATCACTTTAGCTATACCTATCGTTTAATGGGTGCCATTGCCATTGATAAAACAGGCAATCCCTTGCCTGACGAAACGATTGAAACATGTTTAAACAGTGATGCGATATTATTTGGTGCTATAGGGCATCCGAAGTATGATAATGATCCCACTGCGAAAGTTCGCCCTGAGCAGGGGTTATTGAAGTTGAGAAAGAATTTACAGTTGTTCGGTAATATCCGGCCAATAAACACTTATCCTTCCCTGCAACACCTTGCACCTTTAAAAAAAGAAAAACTGGAAGGTGTTGATTTTATCATCTTCCGTGAATTGACCGGCGGTATTTATTTCGGTAAAAAAGAATTGAGTGAAGACGGAACAAAAGCAAGTGATGACTGCGTGTACACAAAGGAAGAAATTGAGCGTATCACACACCTGGCTTTTCAATTCGCACAAAAACCTGAACGCAGAAAAAAATTAACGCTGGTTGATAAAGCAAATGTGCTGGAAACTTCAAGGCTTTGGAGAAAAGTAGTACAGGAGGTGGCAAAGCAATACAGCAATGTTGAAGTTGATTATATGTTCGTTGATAATGCTGCTATGCAGATCATACTTAATCCGAAGCAGTTTGATATTGTACTTACTGAAAATATGTTTGGTGATATCATCAGTGATGAAGCAAGTGTGTTAAGTGGTTCTTTAGGTTTATTGCCTTCTGCTTCTGTTGGTGCAGGCACTGTGTTGTTTGAACCGATACATGGTTCTTATCCGCAGGCAGCAGGAAAAGATATAGCTAATCCTTTGGGTTCAATTTTATCTGCAGCAATGATGCTGGAATATTTTAATATGCATGAAGAAGCAGCACTTGTACGCGAAGCAGTAAAATGGACATTGGTAAATGGTTTTGTTTCAAAAGATATTGACCCGATGAATTTTTATTTCACATCAACCATCGGCGATCTTATAAGTGATTATGTGAGATCAACCGATCATGAAAGGATCAATATTGAAAATATCCAGTTAAGAAAATCAACAATTATATAAGCACTTACATAACCTGCTGAATAGAATTCATGTAGTAGGAGGGAGTGACACAAGAACATAATAGGTTACAACAGCCAGGTATATAAAACAAAAATCAAAATGAGCGAACTAAATAAATATAGTAAAACACTTACACAGGACGAAACGCAACCTGCAGCCCAGGCAATGTATTATGCTATCGGCTTTAAAGATGAAGATTTTAAGAAGGCGCAGGTAGGTGTTGTAGCAATGGGATGGGATGGTAACCCCTGCAATATGCATTTGAATGATCTCTCAACAAAAGTGAGAGAAAGCATTAATAAGGTTGACGGTTTGTTAGGCTTACGTTTTTATACAATTGGTGTAAGTGATGGTATCAGCATGGGCACTGATGGCATGCGCTATAGTTTGGTGAGCCGTGATGTGATCGCGGACAGCATTGAAACCAATGCAGGCGCTCAATACTATGATGCAATTATCGCTATTCCCGGTTGCGATAAAAACATGCCCGGTTGTATAATGGCAATGGGCAGGTTAAACCGTCCTTCGATTATGTTATATGGAGGAACAATTGAACCAGGCCATTACAAAGGGCAAAATGATTTAAATATTGTTTCTGCTTTTGAAGCATTAGGCCAGAAAATAGCAGGCAACCTGAGCGAAGAAGATTTCAAAGGTATTGTTCGTCATGCATGCCCTGGCGCCGGTGCCTGTGGGGGTATGTATACAGCCAATACTATGGCGAGTGCTATTGAAGCGTTAGGCATGAGCTTGCCAAATTCATCCAGCAATCCTGCGTTAAGCGAAGAAAAACAAAAGGAATGTACAGCTATTGGTGAAGCCATCAAGTTATTACTTGAAAAAGATATCAAACCAAAAGACATCATGACACGTAAGGCATTTGAAAATGCTATTACAGTTGTAATGGTGCTGGGAGGAAGTACAAATGCAGTGCTGCATTTAATTGCTGTGGCAAAAAGCGTTGGTATTGATTTAACCATTGATGATTTCCAGACTATAAGCGATAAAGTGCCTATGCTTGCTGATTTTAAGCCAAGCGGCAAATACATGATGGCTGACCTGCATCAATATGGGGGCGTGCCTGCTGTAATGAAATATTTATTAAGCAAAGGCATGTTACATGGTGATTGTTTAACCGTAACCGGTAAAACTGTAGCAGAGAATTTAAAAGATGCCCCTGACCTTGATTTTGAAAAACAGGACATTTTAATGCCGTTGGAAAGGCCAATCAAAGCAACAGGCCATTTACAAATTTTATATGGCAATCTTGCTGAGAAAGGCAGTGTTGCAAAAATAACCGGTAAAGAAGGCGAACGTTTTGAAGGCACTGCAAGGGTATTTGAAGGTGAGGCGCATTTAATAGAAGGCTTGCGGAGCAAACGGGTTCATGCAGGTGATGTGGTGGTGATTCGCGGTATTGGCCCGAAGGGTGCACCGGGTATGCCAGAAATGTTGAAGCCCACAGGCGCTATTATTGGTGCAGGCCTGGGTAAGTCTGTTGCGCTCATAACTGATGGAAGATTTAGTGGTGGCACGCATGGCTTTGTAGTGGGCCACATCACGCCAGAAGCATATGATGGTGGCCTGATTGCTTTGGTTGAGGACAATGATATTATTGAAATTGATGCCATCAATAACACACTTACCTTAAAAGTGAGCGAAGAAGAAATTGCAAAGCGCAGAGCAGCCTGGAAGCAGCCTGCATTAAAAGCAACAAGCGGAGTTCTTTATAAATATGCAAGAAATGTGAAGACAGCGAGTGAAGGTTGTGTAACGGACGAGTTGTGATTCATTATGAACAAAGACTATTTTATAGAATTAGCAGATTTTAATGTGTGGGCGAACAACATTGTTTGTGACTGGCTTGAAAAGATTTCTGATGAACAATGGACACAACCTGTTGTAAGCAGTTTTCCCGGCATTCGCGAAACAGTTTTACATATGGCGGCATCTGATAAGATCTGGCTGGAAAGGCTAAATAAGTTTACAAACCATGAATTGTTGATCAATACATTCAATGGTTCAAAAAATGAGCTTATAAAACTTTGGAGAGATGAATTTGAAAATTTTAAAAAATTCATTGAAGATTTTCCTGCTGATGAAATAGATAAAAAATTAGCGTTTAAGAACATAAAGGGAATTCCGCACAATCAACCTTACTGGCAGTTGTTCGCGCATATAGTGAATCATTCAACATATCACCGCGGACAATTAGTAACTATATTAAGGCAGGTTGGCTTTACGGATCTGAGTTCAATTGATATGACAACATTTTTCAGAACGAAATATAATCTATAGAACAATAGTTTGCCGAATAATGATTTGCAGTACAAGTGTTGCGACGCAACCGTGACGCTAAGAAGTACTGAGGTTAGTAACAAAATAAATATTATTTTATGGAGACACTTGAAATTTTAAAAGAGCCAAAAACAGCAAGTAAAACTGAAAATATCTCAGGCTCTGAAGCTGTGTTGAGAGCGCTGGTAGCTGAAGATGTACAAACCATTTTCGGTTATCCCGGTGGTGCGATTATGCCTATCTATGATGCACTGTTTGACTATGATGATAAGCTTCAGCATATACTCGTCCGTCATGAGCAGGGCGCTATTCATGCTGCACAAGGTTATGCACGTACATCAGGTAAAACCGGGGTTGTGTTTGCAACAAGTGGCCCCGGTGCAACAAATCTTGTTACCGGCCTTGCCGATGCATTGATCGACAGCACGCCGGTTGTTTGTATAACAGGCCAGGTGTTCGCACACTTATTGGGTACTGATGCTTTCCAGGAGACAGATGTAATCAATATAACCACACCCATTACAAAATGGAACTACCAGGTTACCGATGCTACAGAGATCCCTGCAGCTTTGGCAAAGGCATTTTATATAGCAGGCAGCGGAAGGCCGGGACCTGTACTGATCGATATTACAAAGAATGCACAGGTGCAAAAATTTGATTTCAACGGTTATACCAAATGCGATCATATACGCAGTTATCGTCCGAAGCCAATTGTTCGTAAAGAATTTGTTGAGGGGGCTGCAAAACTGATCAATGAAGCACAAAGGCCTTTTGTGATATTCGGCCAGGGTGTTATTCTTGGGAGAGCCGAAAATGAGTTCAAAGAATTTATTGAGAAAGGTGGCCTCCCTGCGGCATGGACAATACTTGGATTAAGTGCTTTGCCTACCGATCACCCGCTTAATGTTGGTATGCTGGGCATGCATGGTAATTATGGCCCCAATGTATTAACGAATGAATGCGATGTGTTAGTTGCTGTGGGCATGCGTTTCGATGACCGTGTTACAGGCCGCTTAGATAAATATGCGAAGCAGGCAAAGGTTGTTCACCTGGATATTGACCCTGCAGAAATTGATAAGAATGTAAAAGCAACTGTTCCGGTTTGGGGCGATTGTAAAGAAACCTTGCCAATGCTTACAGCGTTGATCGAAAAGAAAGAGCATAAAGATTGGCTGCAACGGTTTAAAGACGCCATGCAACAGGAAAACGAGGCAGTGATATTTGATGAGTTGCATCCATCAAAAGATGTGCTGAGCATGGGCGAAGTGATAGATGCGTTGAATGAAATAACAAAAGGTGATGCTGTACTGGTTACTGATGTTGGCCAGCACCAGATGGTAACCTGCCGTTATGCAAAATTTAACCAGTCAATGAGCAATGTTACTTCTGGTGGTTTAGGTACTATGGGTTTTGCGTTGCCAGCTGCTATCGGCGCAAAATATGGAGCACCTGACAGGGATGTGGTTGCCATTATCGGCGATGGCGGATTTCAAATGACATTACAGGAATTGGGAACCATTATGCAGTTTGGCGCTGCGGTAAAGATCATCATCCTTAACAATAACTTTTTGGGAATGGTACGCCAGTGGCAGGAACTGTTCCATTCAAAACGATATTCATTTGTTGATATTCAAAGTCCAGATTTTGTAACCATTGCAAAAGGTTATGGCATTGAAGGTAAATCAGTAAGCGAAAGAAAAGATGTAAAAGCAGCATTGAAAGAGATGCTTGATCACAAAGGTTCCTATTTATTGGAAGTAATGGTTGGAAAAGAAAACAATGTATTCCCGATGGTACCGCAGGGTTGCAGTGTGGCCGAGATAAGATTGAAGTAATTGTCTTAACCAGGAATCATTTTTATGAACCATTTCCAACGGTTGAACACTAAGGCAATAAATCGCTAAAGGAGCTTAAAAAATAAATTATGAGCGAAATAAAAAATAATACGAACATAACTCACTCCCCTTCCGGGGTTGGAGGTAAGCAGGAATTCACTATAACGGTTTATACCGAAAATCAAATTGGTTTATTGAACCGTATTGCCATCATTTTTACGAGAAGAAAAATAAATATAGACAGCCTGAATACTTCGCCAACTGAAGTAGAAAGCGTGCATCGTTTTACAATTGTGATTAATGAAACGGAAGACGTTGTGCGTAAACTATGCAGGCAGATAGAGAAACAGGTAGAGGTATTAAAAGCTTATTATAATACCAACGATGAAATCATCTGGCAGGAGATGGCTTTATATAAAGTACCTACAGATGTAATAGCAGAGAAAGCAAAAGTGGAAAGATTGCTGCGTGAGAAAGGGGCAAGGGTTGTTGTAATAAGAAAGGACTATACAGTGTTTGAAACAAGTGGCCATCACGAAGAAATTGATGGGTTAACAAAAACCCTGGAACCTTATGGCTTGATAGAATTTGTTCGTACGGCACGTATTGCTATCATTAAGAACAGCAAAGGTTTTCATGAGAAGTTAAAAGAATTTGAAGCGTCACAGCCGGGTGAAGAAGTAATAGAAAATGAATACCTGGATAAGCAGGAAGAAGTTTTTACAATGTAACTGACATGCAGGAAATAATACCCCATGCTTGCATACGAAGATGGAATTAAGGCGATCGAATGGCTCGAAAAAGCATTTGGATTTAAAGAAAATAGTGAAATGCGAATGGCGGAAGGTGGTAGATTGACACATGCTGAATTAAAACCTGGAAAGAATATTGTTATGCTGGCTACTCCATCGCCAGATTACGAAAGCATCAATAAACATCGTAAACATTGTGAGCAAATGGATAAATGGCTTAAAGTGCCTTACATAGTGAATGGGTTATTGGTATATTTTGATAATGTAGACGCACATTATAAGAAAGCAAAAGAAAACGCAGCTGAGATATCATCGGAAATAGAATATGGATTTCCGGGTAAGCGATACAGATGCGCAGACATCGAAGGCCATCGGTGAATGTTCATGCAAAAGAATTAAAACATATAGATTTAATGCCTGAAAAAATTTTTAAATACATAAGAAGAAACAAGGAACTTTTTTTACAGCTTGTAAACAATTTAAGCATTGAACAGCTTAATAAAATTCCGGAAGAGTTTAATAATTGCATAGCATGGAATTTCGGCCACATTGTGGCAAGTACACATAGCCTTTGCTATGTACGCCCGGAAGTAAAACCCGATCTTGATATTCGTTTCAAAATAAAATATCAGGAAGGTTCAAAGCCTGAAGGTTTTATAACGCAGGAAGAGATAGATATATTGAAACAGCAATTGGTTTCTACAATCAATGCAATTGAAGAAGATGTAAAGAACAATGTGTTTGAAAGAATCACGCCATATTCAACAGCCACTTACGGGTATGAAATGACGACAATTGAAGAAATACTTACCTGCAGTTTAGCGCATGATTCTTTACACTATGGTTGTGCGTTGGCACAAAGCAAGCTGGTAGTTTAAAATTGGGATATGAAAGTTGAAAAAGTAATTCCCGTACTGCGCATATTCGATTATGATAAAGCCGTTGAGTTTTACAGAGACTGGCTTGGTTTTACAATTGTATGGGAACATCATTTTGAAGAGAACACACCGGTGTATATGGAAGTTACAAAAGATAATATCACCTTTCATTTAAGCGAACATCATGGCGATGGAACGCCGGGCACTCATGTTTTTATCTGGTGTGATGGTGTAAAAGAATATCATGAGGAATTGATTAATAAAAAATATAAATACAACAGGCCGGGTATAGGAGAGACTTTCTACGGAGCATTGGCTTTTACAGTGAATGATCCATTCAATAATAAGATCTCGTTCAATGAAAGATTACCGGTTCACGAAGGATGATTTTATAACAACAACAGGGTTTTTAATTTTTAATTTTTAATTTTTAATTCAAAAATGGCAAAACTAAATTTTGGCGGAGTGGAAGAAAACGTAGTAACACGTGAAGAGTTTCCACTAAGTAAAGCTCAGGAAGTTTTAAAGAATGAAACGGTTGCAGTGATTGGTTATGGGGTACAGGGTCCGGGGCAGGCATTAAACCAACGTGATAATGGTATTAATGTTATCGTTGGTCAGCGTAAGAATTCTAAAACATGGGACAAGGCTGTGAATGATGGCTTTGTGCCAGGTGAAACTTTATTCGAAATTGAAGAAGCATTACAGCGCGGCACCATTATTTGTTATTTACTGAGTGATGCTGCGCAGATTCAGTTATGGCCAACGGTAAAGAAACATTTAACTCCAGGTAAAGCATTATACTTTTCTCATGGCTTTGGTATCACATTTAATGAACAAACCGGAATTATTCCGCCAAAAGATGTTGACGTTTTCTTAGTAGCACCAAAAGGCTCCGGTACATCTTTAAGAAGGATGTTCTTACAAGGTCGCGGATTAAATAGTTCTTATGCTATTTACCAGGATGCGACCGGCAAGGCGAAAGAGCGTGTTATTGCCTTGGGTATTGCTGTAGGCAGCGGTTACTTATTTGAAACAGATTTCAAGAAAGAAGTTTACAGCGATCTTACCGGTGAACGTGGTACATTAATGGGGGCTATACAAGGTATTTTTGCAGCACAATACCAGGTGCTTCGTGATAAAGGCCATTCACCCTCAGAAGCATTTAATGAAACGGTTGAAGAACTCACACAATCTCTGATGCCATTGGTTGCTGAAAATGGGATGGACTGGATGTATGCCAACTGTTCAACAACTGCACAACGTGGTGCGTTGGATTGGTGGAAAAAGTTTCGTGATGTAACGGTGCCTGTGTTTAAAGAATTGTATGAAAGTGTTGCTGCAGGCAAAGAAAGCCAGCGTTCAATTGATTCAAACTCACAGCCTGATTATCGTGAAAAATTGAACGAAGAATTAAGGGAATTGCGTGAAAGCGAAATGTGGCAGGCTGGTAAAGTAGTAAGAAGCCTTAGACCGGAAAATCAGCAGTAAATAATAAGAATACGCATAAATTTATTTTATGCGTATTTTTGATGTCATGAAAACAAGATTGAATTTAACTATTGATGAAGATTTGCTGAAGAAGGTAAAAGCCTATGCTGATAAGCATGATGAAAGTATTTCAAATTTGGTGGAGGAATATTTTGAAACACTGGTAAAAAAGCCGAAGAAGCAATCATTGCTGGATATCCTGGATAAGCTTCCTAAATCAAAAATTGATTTTCCAAAAGATTTTGATTTTGTAGAAGAATATTACAGAGAAAACGCAAAAAAGTATGGTTTCTAAAATTATACTTGATGCAAACATAATACTCGATATAATATTATTGAGGTCTGACGATGTTGATGATTTGAAAAAAATTTATGGCGCTATAGTGGAAGAAAAATTCAAAGGTTACACAACAACTTCGATCATACATACTTGCGCATATTGGCTAAAGCGTACAAAAAGTATTGAAGCAGCAAAAACCGCTATACTCGCCATGTTAAACGACATCAAAGTTATTGATGCAAGGCATGAGAAAATAGTGAATGCATTACAATCAGACATGCCAGATGTAGAAGACGCATTACAGTATTATATAGCAATAGATCATCAGCTTGATTGTTTTATAACGAAAGACAAAAAATTCATTAAGGCTGCAAAACCACAATTGCCTGTTTATGACCCGGCAGGTTTTATAAAAAAATATATGAATTAAAATGAGTACAACAACAGATGCAAAGCCTGCATTTGATTTTCAGGCTGCAGCCATACGACTTAAAAATGTTGTAATAAAAACGCCTCTGCAATGCAATGTGCATTTATCACGTCGGTATAACTGCAAAGTGTATTTAAAAAGAGAAGATCAGCAGGTTGTTCGTTCTTATAAGTTACGCGGTGCTTATAACCTGATGAAGAGCTTACCCGGAGAGCAATTGCAGAAAGGCGTTGTGTGCGCCAGCGCCGGCAATCATGCACAGGGCTTTGCTTATAGTTGCAAAAAACTGAATGTGAAAGGAGTTGTGTTTATGCCGGTAATAACACCCAACCAAAAGATCAATCAAACGAAAATGTTTGGCGAAAGCAATATCGAAATAAAACTGGTAGGTGATAATTACGATGAATGTGCTGCTGCTGCGAAAGAATTTACAAAGGCGAATAACATGACCTTTATTCATCCCTTCGATGACCCGCATGTTATTGAGGGCCAGGCAACGGTTGGTGTTGAGATTTTAGATGAGCTGGCGGACATTGATTATTTGTTTGTGCCTGTTGGTGGCGGTGGCTTGGCATCGGGAGTAGGTTCATACTTCAAAATATATTCTCCCAAAACAAGGGTTATTGGTATTGAGCCTGAAGGTGCACCATCTATGCATGCGGCATTCAAATCTGGTAGGCCTGTTACTTTATCCAGTATTGATACATTCGTTGACGGTGCCTCTGTGAAACGTAGCGGCGATCTTACATTTTCTATTTGCAGGGAGGTACTGGATGATTTACATCTTGTATCTGAAGGGAAAGTATGTTCTACAATTTTGAGATTATATACTGAAGATGCAATTGTTGCTGAGCCCGCGGGTGCATTAACCGTGAGCGCTCTCAGTGATTTTGCGGATGAAATAAAGGGAAAAACAGTTGTTTGTATAGTAAGTGGCGGCAATAATGATATAGACCGCATGCAGGAAATAAAAGAACGCTCATTACAGTATGAAGGATTGAAACATTACTTCCTCATTCGCTTTGCGCAAAGGCCTGGAGCGTTAAAAGAATTTGTAAATTATGTGCTTGGCCCGGATGACGATATCACGCGGTTTGAATACATACAGAAGCATAATAAAGAAACAGGGCCTGCATTAGTTGGCATCGAATTGAAAAGAAAAAATGATTATGATCTGCTTCTTGCTAACCTGAAAAAATTCCATTTTCAATATACCGAGCTTAACAAAGACGATAACATGTTTGGTTATGTAGTGTAACTAAAATAAGAATTGAAATTCATTGAATGCCGGTATTGATCGTACCGGCTTTTATTAACTGCGTTACTGCATATATAATCCGTATGTAAAAGAATGTGCTATAAAAACATCCTCAAAATAATAAGCTTGTTCACTGCCAAAACACATTAACGTATTAGCTGCAAAAAATAAGTTGTCAAAGTTTACATTTGCAGAATTTATACAATCATGCCTAAAGACAATTCTATTCACTCAGTTCTCATAATCGGTTCAGGTCCAATTATTATCGGTCAGGCTTGCGAGTTTGATTACAGCGGTTCACAGGCGGCGCGCAGTTTACGCGAAGAAGGTATTAAAGTAGTGCTCATCAATAGCAATCCCGCTACGATCATGACTGACCCGATGATGGCAGATAAGGTTTATTTGTTGCCATTAACGGTTGAAAGCATCGAACAAATACTGGAAGAAAACGAAATTAATGCTGTGCTCCCAACTATGGGTGGGCAAACCGCATTGAATCTTTGTATCGAAGCTGACGAGCTGGGTATTTGGGAAAAATATAATGTAAGATTAATTGGGGTTGATGTTGATGCCATTAAAGTAGCCGAAGACCGCGAGAAGTTCAGGCAGTTAATGATTGATATCAACATCAAAGTAGCGCCAAGCCGTGTTGCCAATAGTTTCCTTGAAGGCAAAGAATTCGCTCAGGAAATTGGCTTTCCGCTTGTGATTCGTCCTTCATTTACTTTGGGTGGAACCGGCGGCGGTTTTGTGCATGATAAATCAGAACTGGATGAAGCCTTGCAGCGTGGTCTTCAGGCTTCGCCGATACATGAAGTGCTGGTTGAAAAAGCGGTTCTGGGCTGGAAAGAGTTTGAATTAGAATTGCTACGAGATACGAATGACAATGTCGTTATCATTTGTACTGTAGAAAACCTTGACCCGATGGGCATTCATACCGGCGACTCTATCACTGTTGCACCGGCAATGACTTTGAGTGATACTGCTTACCAGGAAATGCGTAACCAGGCAATTAAAATGATGCGCAGTCTGGGCAATTTTGCCGGTGGTTGTAACGTGCAGTTTGCACTGAATCCCGAAACAGAAGATATTATTGCGGTAGAGATCAATCCACGCGTAAGCCGTTCATCTGCATTGGCAAGTAAAGCAACCGGCTATCCTATCGCAAAGATTGCAGCAAAACTCGCTATTGGTTATACGCTCGATGAATTAAAAAACCAGATCACTAAAACTACTTCTGCATATTTCGAACCCGCATTGGATTATGTCATCGTGAAAGTGCCACGCTGGAATTTTGATAAGTTTAAAGGCGCCAACGATACACTTGGTTTACAAATGAAAAGCGTGGGTGAAGTAATGGCCATCGGAAGAAGTTTTACAGAAGCTATTCAGAAGGCCTGCCAAAGTTTAGAAAATGAAGCGGTTGGTTTAGGTTATTATGGCAAGAGTTTGATGAAGAGCGATGAACTTATCGAATATATTAAAACACCAAAATGGGATCGCATCTTCCGCATTAAAGACGCATTGATGCAGGGCGTTACCATTAAAACAATTGTACAGGCTACACGAATTGACCGCTGGTTTATTTACCAGGTACAGGAAATAGTAAGGATTGAAAAAGAACTTACACACCATACGCTCGAAAGCTTACCTGAAATATTGTTGAAAGAGGCTAAGCAAAACGGTTTTGGTGATGAACAAATTGCACGTATATTAATTGACCGTTGCACTGATGAACAGGTTTATGAAAAAAGAAAAGCGCTTGGCATAACACGCGTGTACAAAATGGTGGATACCTGCAGTGCGGAGTTTGAAGCGAAGACACCATATTTCTACAGCAGCTTCGAAGGATAAATTCTGGTTTTAAATAATAATCTAATAAATCGGTCTGGCAGATAATGGTCAGGCCGACTTTTATTTTGCTTAAACGACTGCAATTATTTTTATATATTGCTTGTTTGTGTGAGATATATTTCACTCCTTTAATTTTATCAAACTAAAATCAACACATGAATACATCAGTTCGGGTACGATTGTCTGTGCTTATGTTCCTGGAGTTTTTTATTTGGGGTTCATGGTACACTACCATTGCTGTTTATATGACCAAACATGACATGGGTAACTTAACCCATTGGCCATATACGGTGAATCCTGTGGCTGCTATCATTGCACCTTTTTTTGTTGGATTAATTGCAGACCGGTATTTCGCTAGTGAAAAAGTATTGGCAATACTTCATACCCTGGGCGCTTTTTTTATGTTTTTAACGCCTTCATTTACCGGTAACCCCACACTGTTTATTTTATTGTTGCTGGCATATAATATTTGTTATATGCCAACTATAAGCTTAGCCAATACGGTGTGTTTTCATATTATGACCGACCAGGAAAAGCAATTTCCGATGATACGCGTATTCGGCACAATAGGCTGGATTGTAGCAGGCCTGGTTATAAGTTTTGTTCTTGGAAATTTTGTTGCTGCAGGTGTGAAGCCCGAGGAAACTTCGATGATCATGTACTTAACCGCCGCTGCAAGTTTGATATTGGGGTTATATAGTTTTACATTACCGCATACACCTCCTCCCGCAAAAGGAAAAAAAGTTTCAGCTCGAAGCATCATTGGCATTGATGCGTTTAAACAATTGGGCAGCCGTTCTTTTTATATTTTTTTGATCAGCTCATTTCTTATATGCATTCCCCTGGCTGCCTATTACAATTTCACACAGATATTTTTGGAAAGTGCAAAATTCAAAAATATTGCCGCAACTCAAACCATAGGCCAGGTGTCTGAAACACTCTTTATGCTGTTAATGCCGTTATTCTTTGTAAGGCTTGGTATTAAATGGATGCTGGCCGCCGGCATGCTGGCATGGGCGTTGCGTTATTCACTGTTTGCATTGGGTGCACCCGATCTTGTTACATGGATGATACTTACCGGCATTGCGCTTCATGGCATTTGTTACGATTTTTTCTTCGTGGCAGGCCAGATATATGTAGATAAAAAAGCGAATCCGCAGATACGGGCACAATCACAAGGCCTCATCATATTTACGACCTACGGTGTTGGATTGCTTGTGGGCGCACAAATAGCCGGGGCTGTTTACAATAGTTTCCTTGGTAATGCAACATCACTTACATTGAAACAATGGCAAAGCTTCTGGTGGATACCTGCCGTGTTTGCGCTTGTTGTACTGATCCTGTTCAGCTTGTTTTTTAAAGACAGCAGAAAAGGCGCTGCACAGGCACAAGTTGTCGAAATGGTTTGATGTCTTACGACGTATTTCAATGTTCATTTTTAAAACTTTTTATAGAGCACATTATGATAGTCCGCATCTGGCATGGGAAAACATCTTCTGCAAATGCTGAAGAATATATGAATTATGTAATGCAAACCGGTATTAAAGACTACAGGTCAACTCCCGGTAATTTAAATGCACAGGTATGGCAAAAACAGGAAGGTGATATTACACATATATGGACAGTCTCGTGGTGGGTTAATATTGAAAGCATTAAAGCCTTTGCAGGAAAAAAATATGAAAAGGCAAAGTATTATGCCGAAGACAAAAAATATCTTTTAGAATTGGAGCCCACGGTTCAGCACTATGATTGCTTCGGTGAGATAAGATAAAATTAATGCCATATGGGTACCAGGAGAAAAGAACACTAACTGTTATTGATCTCTTTACATTAAACTCATCCTGATGCATGCAATAAGCATAAATGAAAAATGAACTGCAATCAGTATGCTTAAGTAATGGCAGACTTTTTCATCTTACGTTTCTCATTGTATTGCCAGATAAAAATTTATTTATGAAAACGAAAGGTGATCGTCGACGGTTTATTAAAAATCTCTCAGCAGGCATTGGTTCTTTATACCTGCCTGTTTTACCAGGAACAAATAGTGAATTGCCTGAGCAAAAGAAAAAAATAGTTTGTGTAGGCGGCCATCCTGATGATCCTGAAAGCGGTTGTGGAGGCAGCCTTGCAAAATTTGCATTGGCAGGAAATACAGTAACGATCATTTATTTAACAACAGGCGAGGCAGGTATTGAAGGCGGATCACATGATGAAGCAGCAGCTATCCGGAAACAGGAAGCATTAAATGCATGTAAGATTTTAAATGCAAATGCTGTATTTGCAGGGCAGATAGATGGCGATACCGTGATGAATAATGATTGGGTAAACAAAATGCATAACCTTATGAATGCTGAAAAACCTGATATCGTTTTTACGCATTGGCCGCTCGATTCACATAAAGATCATCAGGTTGCAAGTTTGCTTACCGTACAATCATGGATGCGAACAAAAAAGAAATGGCCGTTATATTTTTTTGAGGTTTGCGCAGGTGAGCAAACACTCACATTTCATCCGACAGACTATATTGATATTACCGATACACAGGAGCAGAAACGGAAAGCGGTTTATTGTCATGTAAGCCAGGATCCCGATGGTATATATGCCTGCGGACATGCAGCCATGGAAGATTTTCGCGGCAGGGAACTGGGAGTTAAAGCTGCAGAAGCATTCATACGTATGAATGGAAAGAATATGGGAGATCAGAACTTAATAAGTTTGTTGGGTAAAATTTTTGGGTAAATCAGCTTAATATTTTTTTAGTAACAATAAAATCATTAAAACCATGTGGTCAACTGATTCGCTTTGGTTTGAGATAGCTGTAGTAAGCATTATTTATGCAGCGGGAAACATTCTGTTCGGACAATTTGAAGAACGGACTCCAAAATGGAGAAGAATGGGAAAATATATTCTTACGATGATCATTATAGTCATTCTTTCTGTTTACCTGGGAAGAACAGTCGCTATGACTGTACTTGGAGCTTTCACCATTCCTTTTTTATATATACATGGCTACTATTTGCCAAGGAAAAAGGGAATAAATGGATGGACAGGCGAGCCTAAGGGGAGATATTATGAATTCCGCAAATGGAGCAAGAACCTATTTAACGAATAGAAAAGTTATGGCGTACTTTTTTTCTCATTACATACTAACCCGATAATACCTATACTACCTGTCTTTCTTTCAATTCAAGATATTTATTAATGGTATTTGTTGTAAGTTTTTGCGGAGCGGTAAGCAAGCTCATAATGCCATGCTTCTGCAGTTCCTTTACAATCTGCCTTTTTTCGAAAGCGAATTTATTGGCAATCGTTTTATAATACACATCCTCTACAGTATGCGCTTTGCTTTGTTGCAATGCATTCAGTTCCGTGTTCTCAAAAAATATAATGAGTAGCGGATGATAAGCTGAAAGCTGTTGAAGATATGGCAACTGTCTTTCCATGCTATACAGGCTTTCAAAATTTGTAAACAGGATAAGCAGGCTGCGTTGCTTTAAATGATAGCGTGTGTATACATACAACGCTTCAAAATCACTATCCATAAAGTCGGTTTGCTGCATGTATAATGTTTGAAGAATAAGATTTATCTGTGCAGATTTTTTATCAGGCTGAATAAACTGGTCAATCTTTTTTCCAAAAGTCATTAAGCCGCTTTTATCCTGTTTCATTAAAACAATATTGCTTAATACAAGTGTTGCATTAATGGAATAATCCAGTAAGGTCATACCTTCAAAAGGCATTTTCATACTGCGGCCCTTATCGATTACACAAATTACCTGCTGGCTTCTTTCATCCATGTAATTATTCACCATCAGGCTGTTTTTGCGGGCCGTTGCCTTCCAGTTTATATGCCGGTAATCATCCCCCTGAACATATTCTTTTATCTGTTCAAACTCAAGACTGCTGCCCAGTTTACGCAAACGCTTTGAACCTCCTGCCTGCAACTGATTGGTCACTGCCATTAACTGGTATTTTTTCATTTGAATATAGGAAGGATATACGGCAACTTTTTTTTCATCACCGGTTGCTATCTGCCTGGTGACCATATTTAGGGGTCCTAGTAAAAAAACATTGATAATTCCAAAAAAATATTCTCCCCGTTCTAAAGGTTTTAGGAAATAATCAAAGAATAAAATCTCATGGCCTTTTAAAGCAAAATTTCTTTTCCAGTTCCTTTGCTGAAATTGAACAGGCAACTCCTCAATCATTGCTATGCGAATGTTATAGGCGCGATGGTTTACCAGCTTGATGGTTACTTTATTATCATCGCCATTGCTGAAGCGCTCTGCGCATATACGTTTTGCCGTTATGGGTGTATTGCCTGAAAAAACAATAATACAATCAAGTATAACGGTTATTGCAAGGCATAGCAGTGTAATGGTTGCAAGCTGCTGCAGTATAGGAAAAAAAAATGCCAGAATGAACAATGCAATAATTACAGCACCTGTTATATAGAACAACGGTGTAAAATAAAACCTCAGCCAATAAAAAAGTTTCCTCAACATTATCTTGGCACTTCAATAGAGTGAATAATTTTTTCAATCACTTCATCTTCCGGAGTTCCTTCCATTTCTTTTTCAGGTGTAAGAATTATACGGTGACGCAGCACCGGTTTTGCAACGTATATCACATCATCCGGAGTTACAAAATCCCTTCCTGATAAAGCCGCCCATGCTTTGGCAGCATTTAACACAGCAATTGTCGCCCTTGGCGATGCGCCCAGATAAATAGCTTTATCACTTCTTGTTGTAACAGAAATTTTTGCAATGAACTGAAGCAGCTTTTCCTCAACTACAATATGTTTTATGAGTTGCCTGAGGTGAATCACCTGTTCGTCATTAATGACAGGCTCCACAATATTTAAAACATTATCTTCTGTTATCTGGTTAAAGCGTTGCAGTATATTTATCTCTTCTGCTTCGCTTGGATAAGGAACAATTATCTTAAACAGAAAACGGTCTAACTGTGCTTCGGGCAAACGGTAAGTGCCTTCCTGCTCAATAGGGTTTTGTGTTGCAATCACCATAAACGGGTTGTTCATTACATGTGTGATGCCATCCATTGTTACCTGTTGTTCCTGCATCACTTCAAATAATGCCGCCTGTGTTTTTGCGGGAGCACGGTTTATTTCATCAATCAAAACAACGTTGCTGAAAACAGGTCCGCATTTAAATTCAAACTTGCCTGTGCCCGGATTAAATATATTAGTACCGAGCACATCATTTGGCATAAGATCAGGCGTAAATTGTATGCGGCTGAAACCTGTTTTTAAACATTTTGCCACCAGCCTGGCAGTTAATGTTTTGGCAACACCTGGTACACCTTCAATTAATACGTGGCCATTGGCAAGAATGGCAACCATTATTAAACGTACCATATCATCCTGTCCCACTATAATTTTTTTGATTTCGCGTTGCAGACCAAGCATGGCTTTATTAAGCTCTTCTAAATTTATTCTCTGCTCAAAAATTTCTTCGCTCATGGCTAAGTTGTTTTATAAAAGTTTTCCAGTAGTTCATAATAATCCATCAATTGTTTCTGGCCTATGGCATTTTTTAAATTTATGGTATGCATCATATCGGAAATGGTTTTTATTTCAGTAATGTCCTTACCCGCTTTTGATGCAAGCTGCTGTTCAAAAACATGGTTTATTTCAGCCGTTGATATTTTGTAATGATTACGAACATGATCGAGGAAATACAGGGTGAGTTTATCTGCAAGATTTTTATGATCGCCTTTTTCATAATACAGTTTACCAACGGTAGTTACAAATTCGAGTGAATCGTTGGTTGGTTTTGCATAAACAGGAATAATGCGCTGTTTTCGTCTTGCTTCTGTAATTATATACAAGCACAACAGCAGCAATGTCACCCAAAAAGCCCATCTAAAATTTTCGTATTTTAATATCACCGATAACAGACCCTGCTTCTGTCGCGGCTTTTCATTGTAATAATGATATAAATAATATTCGTCCCAAACAATCTTTTTTGCATCTGCAGGCAATAGGCCCATCAGCTTTTCAAAATAATTGCGGTTGTTTTCATACAGCAGAAATAAATTAGTAAAAGTTACAGGAGCGCTATGAATAAAAAATGTTCCGTGAATAGCATTTACAGCAACAAGGTTTGGTTTTTCTTTTAATGAAGTGCCAAGATTATACGTAAAGCCGCTGTCTGTTGCGGCAAATTCATTTGTAAAATCAGCACCTGGATAGTAATAAGCGAATGGCGAATTAAAAACAACACTATCGAGCCTTACCGTGGTCGAATCGAACGGATTAAATGCATGGTGCACTCCCAGGGTCAATCCATAATAGTTAAAATGTCGCGAAGGATTTAATCTGAAAAACCTGGATGCATTACGTGTTATCTCCAGAGCAGAAATGAAAACATAATTGCCTTTTTGCACAAAGCCTGTAAGGTAGTCGAGGTCTTCTTCTGATGGGTCGAAAGTTTTGGTAACGATAAACAAAACCTGTTTGGTTGAGTCGCTGGTAAGATTTTTCCATTGTGGCGGTGCATACCTGTTTGTTTGTATAACCGCATGAGGAAATTCTTTTTGCATCAGTTTATATGCTGCATAAGTACCGTAGGGAATTTTATCATTCCTGTTTAAGGTAATGGCGTCGTTAAATCTATGCAGCTTTTTGCAGGAGCAAACAAAGAGTATGATAAAGACTAATAATGTGTATTGTAATTTTCTTTTCATGTAATTTCCTGCGTAACAGTTGTTGAGTTCATTTAGTCAACTTAAATTATTTTGTTTTGAAGCTTGAGAAAATCATTCTTTATTGTTTTATACTGTTCAGGAGAAATATTAAACTTCCCGTACCATACATATTCGTAGCTGCGCATTACTTTAAAAAATTCATTGTAGTATTTTGACTGGTGCAACTGTTGTAAATAATGCAGGTTAGTGTAATCCGGCTGATAATGTATATTGTTGGTATCACTTAACGTTTTTAAAACCTGCAGGAACATAAGGCGCACCGAAACGCGATAATTTTTTTCTTTTTCCGCGTTCTGAATAAGCTTTGTATATGGCAAGATGAAGATATCTTCATGCTCTTCATTACCTGCAGTCTCACTGAATGCTTCTGCTTCCTTTGAGAACAGGTTGATCTTGTTTTGGATTAAAAAATAAATGACTGCGACTACAAAAACGCCAATGATAACCACCCAAATCAATGTATTAAACCAGGGCTGATATAATAAACCTTTTTCCCGTTCATCAATAAGTTCACGTTTACGTGCATTGAGTAAACTGTCGCGGAACTCCGGATCATTCCTTAAACGTGTTTCCAATTTTTCTATAGCGGGGATATACCAGAAATCGTCTTCATTTTTTAATGCATTTACTTCCGAATCAATTAAATTTCGTCCTGCAATTTTTGAGGTTGTAAAAGAATGGTCATTATAATTTTTCCAGCTAAAAAAGTATTGGGATGTATCGTATATATGTTTTACTGCGGTATCAGCATAACCATCATTCTGATCATCGTAACCCGGTTCATTATTTTGTTCTGAAATTTTAACAATGGAATCGGCACTGCTCATACTTTTTGTATCAACGTAATTCGAATCTGTGTACACAGTACCCGTTGTTTGTGTATTTGCGTTTTGATTGACTGATAAGCTGAGCATGAGGATTGCCACGTATTTTGGCAGAGAACCATACCCGGAACGCTGAAGCCGATCAATGAACCGAATATACAAGGAAGTGAACCGCCGGCTGGCGGTCAGGCAACAACGGAAGCCGGACAGAATTATCAGGGCTGGTAACCAAAAGAATAGTGTTAAAAATTCAGGCATCGACATGTATCAATTATCAGCATTTAATCTCCGCCGCAGGCGGATAGGATAAACAATAAAATAACCTATTACAATAATGAGGGAAATGGTTATAATGAACAATTTCAGCCAGAGTGGCATATCAGTATGCCTTGTAAAAAAGCCCTCAAAAAACGCTGCGATGAAAAGCATGGGAATGTTTGAAAGCGCTATAATCAGCCCTTCCTTAGCGCCTTTTTTTAAGGCATCAATTCTTTTAATGGTACCGGGGAAAAGCCAACTTTTTGCAAGCACAATGCCTGATGCTGCGGCAATTACAAAAGTGGACAGCTCAAGTGTTCCGTGAATCATGATTGTGAGCAGGCTATCTTTTAACAAACCATTATTGTAAAACATATATTCAAATGCGCCCACCATAACAGAATTGTACATAAGTCCGGTGATGGTAGTGTAACCAAATAAGATACCGCCGCCAAATTCAAGCAAAGAAACCCTTACATTGTTAATGAAGATATAGATGAACGAAAGCAGCTCGTTGCCATACCCATACACACGGAACGGGTGGCCGTCTTTAATGTTTTGAAGGGTCATGTCAACATAATTATCGCCAAGTACGCTGCGCACGAAATTCTCATCATTTTTTGCAGAGAAAAAACCGATGATTACAAATAAAACAAAAAGGCAAAAGCTTACTAATAAAACGCGGTGATGCTTTGCAATGATGAGGGGTAAAGTGTATTTGAAAAAAGTTGTAATGTGGTTGCTTCTTTCCTTTTTGTTTTGATAGATGGCAAGATATTTTTTTGCAGCGACGCCATTTAAATATAAAGTGGTTTTGCTTACGGGGTAAAATGTTTTACTGTAGCCCAGGTCTTCTACCAGCTGAATGAATTCCTGTGCCATTTCATCGGGATAAGTACTGGGATTATCCTGTATCTGTTTCCAACGCCGCCGGTTGCGTTTTATAAAAAGGGCTTCTCTCATATTAAAAAAGAACCAAATAACAAGAACCAAAATCAAAATCTGAAATCCGAAAATCAGAAACCAAATTCAAATCTGAAATCCAGGAACCAAAATAACAATACTTATCCTTACAGGCTCTGCGTTTGTATTTAGATATTAAACCTTGAGATTTGTTTGAGATTTGTTTTTTGATATTTGAAATTATCCCGCATTTGGTTTGGATGTGAAAATTAGAATTAGTTTACCTTTCATCCAATTGTTCATGGAAAAAATAAAAATACTTACAAGTTTTAATATTGAACTGGATTTTGAAACACCGGAGTTTCATAAACGGCTTTTTGCGTGGCTGGTGGATTTTACTATATTGATTGCCTATTATATTATATGCGAAAACCTGCTTCGCAAGGTTGCATCAGGTCATGAGCCTGCAGATAATGATCTCCCTTTTCTATATAATTTGTCAGCGGTGTATTTATTGCTTTTTGTGCCGCTGCTTAGCTATCATTTGCTCTGTGAAATTTTCATGCACGGACAAAGCATTGGCAAAAAAATAATTGGTATAAAAGTAATAGGTGAAAGTGGTGGCAGGCCTGCCCTGCATCAATACCTTATACGATGGCTTACACGGCCATTTGATTTTATTTTTTTTGGTTTGGTGGGGTTATTGGCAGTTGTATTGAGTAAGAAAAATCAGCGTCTTGGTGATATGGCAGCCGGTACACTGGTTATAAAAACAAAGATTGAGACTGATATTGACGATACAGTTTTTTTCGAATTAGATGAAGAATACAAACCACGTTTTTCTGCTGTTATGCGCTTAAGCGACCGGGATATGAATACCATTAAAGGCGTACTGAATAATACAAAGCGTTATCATAATATAGATGTGGCTGCCCGTTTAAGCGCAAAAATCCGCGCTGTTCTAAACATTAGCGAACACGTTGAACCTGTTGAGTTCCTGGAGACATTGCTGAAAGACTATAATTATTATTCTGGCAGAGAATGATAAATTTATTGCACGATTAATATCATAAACGCTAACATATTTTCTCCTGCTAAAAAAGAAGTGCTATTTTAGAGAACCATTCGTACAAAATTTATAGCAGCCATATCATATAGAGAACACATAATTCATTCAATTACGCAAACGCACTGCGTTTTTTTAGGCACATTAAAATAGCGTTTATGGAAAATACCAAAATAAAGATTCCGGGAAGTGTTAAGCCAGATACAAAACATCAAAGCATAAGAACTTATTTTCCACAGGCTGAGATCCGTTCTTTTAATATTGGGATTACAAGAGGCTCTGAAGCTGCTATGCCAACAGTTGAGCTAAATAACAATGATGTAGTGGTAACAGAGTTTGAAGACGGCATACAATGGTTTCACAATGCAGGCGATTTTATAAACAAGCTGCAAACACAACAGCCTGCTTCACGCGGGGCACAATTACGTGCACAATTACCGGGAGAGTTGGTTATTCCGCTCGCATGGGAAGATAATAACGCGCCCTCAAGGGGATTGGTAAGCAGTGCTCTTAAACTTGTAGGCATTAATATTTTTAAAAATGTTGCAGACACTACGGGCCGTGATGTTGCTAAAAAAATTGCGGAGCATATAGAGCAAAACAACCAGAATATTGTATATAGCTGTGATGAAAAATTCAATCTTGCCAAACAGTTCAAAGCTTCAGATGCAAAGGCCGGAGCAAAATACCTGCTCTTTATCCATGGTACCGGTTCTGATACCAAGGGGGGTTTTAGCGGTTTAATCAATAAAACAGGCGAAGGTGCTTATAATGCTTTGTATACTAAATACGAAGGACGAATTATTGCTTATGAGCATAAAACATTTTCTCAAAGCCCTGTACAAAATATCCTGGAACTGGTGAAGCAGCTGCCGGATACCATAATTCTTGATGTCATAAGCCATTCAAGAGGAGGTTTGCTGGGTGAGTTACTGGCACGCATTTCAAGCCAGGCCTTTGATGGCGTTTTTTCTGCTGAAGAAATGCACCTGCTTCAGCAAAATGATGAAGCGAAATCATTAGTTGATGAAATTAATACGCTGAATACAGCAATCAAAAACAAGAAAATAAAAGTGGAACAGTTTATACGCGTGGCTTGCCCTGCGGCGGGCACCACATTGGTATCAGACAGGGCAGATAAATTATTGAATGTTTTCTTTAATCTACTTTCTTTTATTCCCGGAGAAATTGCAAGTACGGTTATAGAAGGCATAACCGCATTGCTTACTGCCATTGTAAATGAGAAGAACAATACATCCATACTTCCCGGTATTGAATGTATGAAACCCGACTCCAGCTTTATTAAAGCATTAAATTATAATCAAACTAAAATTGATTCAGAGCTTATTGTAATTGCCGGAGACGCGGTGGGCGAAGGTTTTGTAAATAAGATAAAAATGTTTCTTGTTGATTCTTTTTATAAAGAGAATAATGACCTTGTTGTAAACACTGCTTCCATGAAAAAAGGTACCGGCCGCAGCAAAGATTTTCTTATTTACGATGAACAGGCTGCTGATGTGAACCATTTCCATTATTTCATCAACGACTCATCTCAAAAAATAATCCTGAATGTACTTGCCGGCAATGTACAGGCAACAAGAGGTTTGTACAGCAGCAGTGTATTAAATAAACCTGCCGTACCCGATGTTACACAAAGCGTAAGCCGTTCGGGTAAAAGTATCCAGGATCAACCGGTGTTATATGTGCTTCCGGGTATTATGGGCAGCAAGCTGAAAGCTGATAATGATGAAATCTGGTTGAATTTTTTAAAGGTAGCAACGGGCTGCCTTAATGAACTTGCAATTGAGAAAGATGTTGAAGCCGTTGGCATCATCGGCAGTACCTATAAAAAACTCGTCGATTATTTCAGTAACTATTACTATGTAATTCCTTTTCCATACGATTGGCGGAGGTCTATTTTTGATGCAGCAGATGCTTTAAACGTGCATATAAAAGAAACTTTATCACAGGGTGCTAAAAGCATTTCATTTATTGCACATTCTATGGGCGGTCTTGTTTTCCGCGCCTTTGCTTTGAAGCATGAAGCAGACACATGGAAAGAAGTTAATGAAAAGGGTAATTGCAGGGCTCTTTTATTAGGCACACCCCATTTAGGTTCATATGCTGTGCCGAGACTTTTTATGGGCATTGATAGAAGGATTAATGCGTTGGCAGCTTTAGATTTAACCAGCAGCAAAAAAAAACTCATCTGCCAGTTTATTGAATACAATGGTTTGCTTGAACTCTTGCCCTCAAAATCAGTTGAGGATTTTGCAAATGAGGAGATATGGAATAAAATGAAATCCATTTCAGGGTTTAATTATGATATACCTTCAAAAGCACTGGATGGCTATAAGCAAATGAAGCAAGATGGCTTTCACAATTACAGGTACGATGCCAGCATTGTAAAATACATTGCAGGGAGGAGCGATCAAACACCTGAACGTCTTGAAATAGATGAAGACAACAACAGGATAAATTTTTATGGCACACCAGAGGGCGATGGCACTGTAACCTGGGATACTATTCCTGCTGAGCTTTTAAATGCCGCCACCTATTATGTTAATACTGAGCATGGCAGCCTTGCCAGGAATGAAAGTTCTTTTCAGGGTTATAAAGAATTACTTGAAAAAGGAACAACAACCCTTTTGAGCAATATTCAGCCAGCTACAAGAAGTGAAATAAAAACAGAATTAATGCCTGAGCTGGAGCAGGTAACAGTGCCTGATAATGGCGCACTTGCAGACTATATAATGGGTATAGAGCCTGAAGCGGTGAAAATACCCAAACAGCAGGTAGCAGTATCTATTACTCACGGCGATCTGGGCCATGCTTCCTACCCGCTTGTTGTTGGTCATTTTAAAGGTGATGGTATTGTAGAAGCAGAGAAAGTACTTGACCGCAAATTGAACGGTTACTTGAGTTTAATGCATGCAACCAACAATTATCCGGGAGATATTGGCACGCATGAAGTGATACTACCCTCACCGCCTGATGCTAAAGGTGCTATTATTGTCGGGCTTGGCGATTTCGGCACTCTTACGGAAAATTTATTAACACGAACTATAAGGCAGGCATTGCTGTCGTTCATCACCCGGAAAAAAGATAGCAATGATAGCAACTCAAACGGCTTGTCAGGCATATCCTGTCTTTTAATAGGAACAGGCTTTGCCGGTTTAACAATTTACAGTTCTGTAAAAGCTTTACTTTCTGCAGTGCAGGAAGCGAACCGCTTTTTTGAAAATGCGGGCTTCAGAAATTACAGTTTCATCAACAAGATAGAAATCGTAGAATTATACCAGCATAAAGCTGTGCAGGCAGGACGAATATTGCGTAGCTTAATTACTTTAAACAGTTTATTCAGCAATATGGCATTTGTGCCTAACCTTATTAAAAAAGGATCAGGCGCCAGAGCAGAGATACCTGATGAAATGCAAACCGATTGGTGGCACAGGCTTAAGATCGCAGAAAAAGAGGAAGAAAGTTTCGATAATAAAGTAGTGTCACGTGTTATTACCTTCAGTTCCATCACAGATAAGGCACGCAATGAAGAAGAAGTTTTAAATACCAATATCAGCATTGTTGATAATCTCATTACACAGGCGGCATCTTATACTAATCACAATATTAAATTATGTCAAACCCTTTACGAATTACTGGTGCCGAACGGGTTTAAAGGTTACGGCTCTGACCTGAGGAATATTGTTTTATTGCTGGATAAAGAAACAGCGCGTTATCCATGGGAAATGATGATGGATGCCTACGGGGATTCCAAAGAGCCGCTGGTTACGAAAACGGGTTTCTTAAGGCAACTCGCAACATCTACATACCGGGAAAATGTAGAAATGCCTGTAATGAATAATGCGCTAGTGGTGGGTAACCCCACCTTAAATGGCTATTATCCTGACTTGCCTGCAGCCGGCATGGAAGCGGAGCAGGTTGCGATCCTGCTGGAAAAGTTTGGCTATGCAGTAAACAAAGATTATATTAATAAAGAAGCGGCCGGAGTGATCACTGAGTTGTATCCCAGGCCTTATAAAATATTGCATATTGCGGCACATGGGGTATTGACAGATAAAACTACAGGGCAAACCGGTATTGTGTTGGGCCCTGGTGTAATTCTTACGCCTTCTGATTTTGAGCAGGTGCGTAAAGTACCTGAACTTGTTTTTATAAATTGTTGTTCATTGGGTACGATTAACAAGGAAGACGAACAACGGTTGCAGCGTAAGTATAAAGTTGCAGCAGGAATCGGCACACAGCTTATAGAAATGGGTGTAAAAGCGGTGATTGTTGCAGGATGGGAAGTGAATGATGACGCTGCATTGAATTTTTCATACACTTTCTACACTGAAATGTTGAATGGACAAAAATTTGGTGATGCAGTAAAGAATGCCAGAGAAAGTACCTATACAAAATATCCTGATAGCAATACTTGGGGAGCTTATCAATGCTATGGCGATCCTTTGTACGCTTTAAGACCGATAACAGAGGGCAGGCAGGATGACGATATTAATTTTTGCGACCCGATAGAAGCGATAGATAAACTGAATACACTTATAAGCCAGGCAGAAGCAGCTTCATCGAGAGATGATAAAGATTATATAAAGAATGGAACAAAAAAAGTGATCGCGGCAATACAGCTTCATCCGGAGTGGAAATACAATGCATCTATTACAGAGTTAATTGCCGAGTTGTATAAACAAAACGGGATGACAGACGATGCTGTTTATTATTATGAATTATTGTTTTCAATGGAGGATGCTAATTATACAGTTAAGACCATTGAACAATATTGCAATGTAAAAGTGAAACAGGCTATAAAAACGTATAAGAAAATTTCAGATGATAAAACCAAAACCGAAAAAGAAAAGAATGACGCTTTTCAAACGGCGATTGCAACAATAAGCGATATAATAAAAAAACTTGAAAACTTAAATATACGGCCAACGGCAGAACGTTTGAATCTTATTGCAAGCGCGTACAGAAGATTAGCTGATATGAGTATTGACATGATTGATAAAGACGCCTATATAAATAGTCTTTTGATGTCTGCTTATTACTATCATGAAGGTTATGCAACTTATTCGATTACTTACAGCAAGCCTTATTATTATCCGTTACATAACTGGCTTGTTATAGGAGTGATCTTACAAAAACTTGTTCCGGAAATTGAAGATCAATATAAAGCAGCGGTTAACATACCTTCCGGGAACGATCTCTATAAAATTTTGCAGGATGCTGATGATTATGCAAAAGAATTAGATGACATAAAGCCTGATTTCTGGAATAAGACTTCGGCCAGTGCCAAGTTTCTTTTGAAGCTGTTGCTTGCAACAGCCGTTAAAGATATAATCGCCTTTAAAGATGCTATTATGCAAAACCATACACAAGCCTGGAAAACAGAAGGCTCTGTAGATAAACAGAATGCAATAAGTGAGCATGCAGATTTTCTTATCAGAATGTTTAACACATATAAAGAACAATTACAAGAGCTGCAGCTTATTGATGAAAAAATACAGGCGATGGAATCGCTTAAACAGGCACTGGGTTAGATTTATCTACGCGCCTGTTGAAGGATTATTTTCTTCTGCTTCCTGCTGCCTTTCTTTATCACGTATAAAAATGGAGTAGTCAGGCTGGGTATAGCGGTTGCTGAATGGGTTATCTGTTTTACCTAACTGGTTAAAGTCACCAGCAATATCAGTGAAGCTTTGAAAGCGTGTGAGAAGGTTTATCTTCCACGGGCTCCAGAAAACCTCCAACGATGCTTGCAACTTCGAAAACAATATTGCTGATGTTTGAAAAATTAGAAGCTGTTTTTACTATCGTACCCAGTTGAGATGTTAAGTCTTTGAATTTGCTGTCATCTTTTGCTTTAGCAAGAACAGCAGCAGTATCGCGCAAACCTTTCTTGCTTTTAAGCAGCGAAGACAGGATATGAATCTGTGAAGGTGGTTTGGAATCTTCATTAGTTTTTTTTCAGAAGAACAAAGTCCTGTTAACAGCAAGGGTTTGCCTGTCATCCACTTTTTCAAAGCCGCTGAGATTAAGGTCGATTTCAGAAGTACCTGAATCTGTTAAAACAATATTCATTAAATAAACAAACTGGAATGTGTTTCTCTCCTACAGATCAGTAAACCGTGTGTGGGTATTAAATCTATACGATGTTCTTAATGAAATTGGTTTTAAAGTTTTTCTTGACCAATACGTATTAAAGGCAGGAGGCTCATTAGCCAGAACACTTGAAGACGGATTGGCATTCAGCCAGGCAGGAATACTTATTTGGTCAACTGCCGCGCGTGATTCTGTATGAGTAAGAAATGAATATGATACATTGATTGGCAGGGCAATCGACAACAAGGTTCTATTTTGTCCTATAAAAATTGACAGGTCTCCTCTTCCTGCCTTTGCAAAAACAAAACTGTTCCCTGATTTCTCTGACTACCCGGATGGCCCCAATGGTAGCGACCTGTTGAGATTGGTATATGGTATTGTTGTAAAATCTTTAAATAATGACGAGGTTCACTTTGCTGTGAATTATTCTTGAATTATGCGGTGTTTTTTCCCGCTTTTTAAAAAGAAATAACCAGCCTAAGTTATAACTTCTTTATATCAATCACCTCCACTTCAGCTCCTTGCTCTTTTGCCATATTCACCATATGTGCTGTACCACCTTTGCCATCACCGCCACCGCCATCCCATAAAGCTAACAGGGCCATGTTTTTGCCACCTTCTGAAAACACCTTTTCGAGCATCCATTCGTTGGTGCGTTCGTAAATGTTCATGTTGGAAATATCGCCTTTATCTGCAGGTAATTCATGAACAGGTAATTGTTGAAGCAGATGATCAAAACGCTCACTCCATTTCTCCCCGGCAAAAGATACAGAACCCTTTTTAAATTCTTCAGCAGGCGCAGCAAGATATATTGCAGAAGGAATGTCCAGCTCAATACATAATTCATGAAATAAAGTATCACCTCCGCAAGCACCGCTGGCAATGCCCTGCAATGGCAAGGTTGCTATTAGTTTTTGATGCAAGAGCTGCAGCTTTATTTCCTTTCGCACCTTTTCTTCTTTATTTGGAGGAAATCTTGGCACTTCACGGCCGGGTGCATCAATCATGTGGCCGGTAAATAATATATAATGCTTCATAATTAATCTTTTCGAAATGGAAAATTTGTGAAATGCTCTTTTGCATTTATCTGTTGTTTACCAACAGTCCTTCCTACTTTAATTGAGGAATGAATTTTACTGAATTTATTTGATGTACATCATCCTTGTCAATATGCCCAGGTTGTGCTTTTCATAAACCGCTTCGCTTAAATCTGTATTGTACCGGGTATAGGTAAAGTGGCGGTCTGCGTCGTTGTCAAGGCCTAACGGTTTCCCATCCGCATCTACGGTATCATGTCTCCTAACTCACGGTCAACTGGATGGCACGAATAGAAAGAAAAATATTTTTGCGCTGCACCAATTATAAAAACGCTAACTGTTGATGCTATGTATCAATTTATGTAAGTTATTAAAAAAATTATTACAGCTTTATATTTCATTCAAATTGTTTATCTTGAAATTGTAATAAACAAACTATCAAACGAAAAATATTTTTCACATACAAATTGAATCATGTCCGAAAAGCTAACTGACACCGGTTACCACGTGGCGGCTAAAAACCTGGAAATTGTTGTGCTATTATTTCTTTTATGGAAATACAAAAACTCATAAGCATTATTTCAGCAGGACTTATTGTTCCGGTTATAGGGAGTGATTTTTGCAAAGTAAAAGTTTCCCCCGATCGTGTTGACCCTTCCGGTAAATTAAGGCTATCACTTTCCGTTTTTAAAAACATTGCGCAGACACATGAAGTAATCCTTACCTTAAATCAATACCTCGCTATACGGATGGCAGATAAATTCGGGCTTACCACACTAACTGATGAAGAACTTAGCCTGAATACTGTTTTCTTAAACCCTGATTTTACACAGGATACAAAATACCAGATGCTGCATGATGAATACCGGTTACTTGATGCTGAAAAACAACTTGAGGATTACATAAAGCTGGCCTCGATAAATAAATTTAAATTTTACATAAACACCGGACCTGATAATTTTTTGCTGGATGCATTTAAAAAGCTTAACGACCGCCAGCCAAAATTCATTGCTTCGCAACTGCTTGAAAGCAATAACAACAATACTCTTATTGACGACCCTTCTGAATTTTCTCCTGTTGTTTTTAATATTTTCGGAAGTATTATGGATGGCTCTAATGGCAATAATTGCGCAATCACGGATGAAAATTATATAGAGCTTATCGTAAAACTGCAGGAAGAAAGCAATAAGCAAAACTCCTGTTTCTATACTTTATTCAATTTCTTCCGGCCCACTAACCTGCTTATAATCGGCAGCAGTTTTCCTGACTGGCTTATGCGTTTTCTTATAAGACTTATTTCTTCGAGACGCTATACGCAATCCAATCAAAAACTTATTTCAGATACACAAACATTGGGTAAAACAGAATTCGCAAACTTTCTTAAACAATACAATGGGCAGGTAATAACGCAGCAGGGCGTGCCTTTTGCTTCTGCAGGTGACTTTGTGAACGCCTTATACCAAAATGTTTACGGGCCTAAACCTGTTGCCGCACCACGTTACAAAGAAAAAGTTTTTATAAGTTTTATAAGCGACGACAGGAATATTGCTCAAATGCTGAATAAGGCATTTAAAGAAAAAGGTGTAGATACATTTTTTGACGGCGACGAAGTTTTTGCAGGCACAAATTTCGAGAATGTGATAAAGCCTGCACTTCAAGCCTGTGATTACTTTTTGCCTGTAATTACAACCAATTCCATAACAGATCCTATAAATGTTAAACGCTACGTTTATAAAGAATGGATGCTTGCAAATTTCAGAAAGGTCACTAAAGAAGATACAGGAGAAGAAGCAACTTTCATAAAACCTTATTCTTTCGGCAGCGGCAATATTAACATGGAGGTTTACAAAATTTATTTTGAAGGCATAGGTATGGAAAAGGTTACTGATGTTACAGAAGATGGTTTCAGAACATTTGCAGAAAATTTTATTTCCCGGAACAATTTAACGCCGGTTAAATCTTAAATGGTCAAGTGTGGGAGATAATAACAAAATCACCGAGCAACGTCCTTATCGCGGAATGCAAAAATTCAGTGAAGAGCATAAAAATTTATTCTTTGGCAGAACAAAACCCATTGATGAAATTTTCGACCTGCTTAAAAATAACAGGCTCACTGTGATTTTTGGAAGATCGGGCATTGGCAAAAGCTCCCTGCTTAATGCCGGCCTTTTGCCAAAACTACGGGAGAATTTTTACCTGCCTGTTCTTATACGCATTCCTTTCTCCGATCCCAAAACAGATCCGCTTGCTTACACGAAATCGGAGATCGAAAGAGAAATGAAAAAATATGTTTCAAAGGATTTTAAATACACTGAAGGCAAAACACTCTGGGAATTTTTTCGTGAAGCTGACCTGGCGCGCAGTGTTGTGATACCTGTTCTGATCTTTGACCAGTTCGAAGAATACTTCAATTTTGGAAAACAATACAAAGAACGCGCGGAAAAATTCCTTAAAGAGCTATCAGATCTTATTGAAAACAGGATGCCGGATGAGCTAAAAACCGGCGATGTAAAAAAGATCGCTGGCAGTGTTGATGCGCAAAATAATGCAAGGATAATTATAAGCCTACGTGAAGATTGTCTTGCTCCGCTCGAAGATCTTGGCAAACTTATTCCTTCACTCAATAAGATACGTTACCGGATTCTTCCGCTTCATGGCAAAGAAGCATTGGATGCCGTTTATCTTCCTGCAAAAAATTTTATAGACAAAGACACTGCTGTTTATATTTTAATAAAAATGATCCCGAAAAAATTAAAAACAGAAGTTGGAAAAGAAACAATTGATGATGCAGATGAAAGAAATTGGGAAGAAAAAGATTTTGAACCTTATATCATAAGCCTTTTTTGTTACCAGGTTAATGAAAAAAGGATCGCGGCAAACCTGAATAAGATTACAAATGAACTGATAGATACCACTAATGTTGAAACGATACTGAGTGATTATTACGATTCATCTTTAAAAAAACACCAACGCGTATATCATAAAAACATCGCACAGATACTGCAGAATACGCTACTTAGTAAAGAAGGATACCGTTTGCTGAAACCGAAAAATGCAAGTGAATTCAAAGATCTTTCTGACGATCTGATCAAAGATCTTGTTGATGATCGTATAATTCAGGTAGTGAACAGGAATGATATAAACAATATTGAGATATCGCACGACCTGCTTGCCAATGTTATATTTGAAAAGAAAACTGAAAGCAAAAGAAATAAAACATTTTCTATAATAGCCGGCTCTGGAATAGCAGTAGTGCTTATTATGCTGTCGTTGATAATTTTTCACCAATCAAAAAAGGCTTCTGCTTTAGAAGTCCGGTTAAAGCAGGATTCTATAATAAAGAAGTCACTAACCACAAAAAACATATCATTAGCCACAAAAAATGATTCAATCGATTCGATCAACAAAAGATATGACAGAACGGTAACGGCAATAACGCAATCCTATAGCGGAACTATTTATTTCCAGGTTAGTGGTCCCTGGAAAAATCAACCGCAGCTTTTGCGCTGCATGGACCAGCTCAGAGATATGAAATTCGTGGTTCCAACGGCAGAAGTAATATCTAACAAACCATTTAATAATATAATAAAATATTTTCATCGGGAAGATGAGCAGGTTGCGATGACAATACAGAGTGTATGCCAAAAATATTATACTAATGCTCCCGTACAATTAATTAGTAAGGACAGTGATAAAGTTACGCGGGGTACGATAGAAGTTTGGGTGAAGTATGAACATCATTACGACCAGCTTTTCAGTCCTGACCCTACTTCAAGAGAAAATGCAAAGCGCTACCTGAGCGAAACTTATAAAACCGTTGATGCAGGAAAACAATGGCCCAAACAATTGGTTGCGACTGCACGCAAAAACGCTTCAAATGAAACAGGAATCAAAAACACTTTGTATGTATTCAGTAAGATGGATGCTGATTACCTTCAAGACGATAAAGAACTGATCGTATCATGGCTGCATGAAGTACAACAAACAAACAATCCTGAATACACTTCATTGATCAACGAAATACTTGATAAATTGAATGCGAGGTAATGGTTCTAACCAAAAAAGATGTTTACAAAACAAAATTGCGAAGCATTAAGGTAAAATAAGATGCATCTCTGGCTGTTGCCATTATAAGTAATTCTCATCATTAATTTGCTCTGCAATTGCAACGTTTCTGTAACAGATATTCTAAGTTTCTGATTCAACACGAACGCTTGAATATGCAGATGGAGCTTTGTTACCACGCCTGTACAAAATAGAAAATAATACCTTGTTACTAATGGGCGGCTGTATTGAAGCTTGCAGCATTAAATACATTAAAGCCCTTACCATATGATGTTTGAATGAGGCACAGCTTGCAGCTATGAATTTATTGCAAGCTGTTTAATGGCATTAATCAAAACCTTCCAGCTATATTTCTTTTTTTCTTCCCGCAGGTATGGCAAAAAATGGGCTTCGCCAAGTTTGTATAATTCTATAATTTTTTCTGCAATGCTCTGTGCATCGGGATCGGCAATAAGACCAACCTTGCCATCAGGAACAAGATCAGGTAAGCCACCAACATTTGTAACCAGCATTGGTTTTTCGAAATGATAGGCCAATGGAGTAACACCGCTCTGTGTTGCTCTTCTGTAGGGCTGAATTACAAAATCTGCGGCACTTAAATAATATTTCACTTCGCTGTCTGCAATAAAATTGGTGCGCAGAATTATATGCTGTTGCAGATTGTCTTTTGCAATGATGTCGTCATACAGCTTTTTGTCTGTATAAAATTCGCCTGCTATCAAAAGTTTTGGAATTTGAAATCCGGAATTAGGCATTTGTTTCTTTAATAAAGCCATAGCGTCAAGCAAAATATCAAGGCCTTTGTATTCTCTTATAAAGCCAAAAAACAAAATGATGTTGTCTTCTTCATTTAAACCTAAATGTTTTCTTGCTTCAACCTTATTAATCTTGTCACCAAAATTATCATATAAGGGATGCACCAGTTTTTGCGCAGGTTTATGGGTGAATTGATGCAGATCATTCATCACTTTTTCACTCATTACAATGAATGCGTCAACAGGTTTTACAAAATAGGATGTTAATTGTTTATCGCCCGGTCGCTTTTCATGTGGCAGCACATTATCTGCGATGCAGATGATCTTTGTACGATAATTCTTTTTTATTAGTCTTAAAATTGTTCCAAGACAAGGACCCATTAAGGGAAGCCAGTAACGTACTACAATAATATCAGGCTTTAATTTTCTTAATTCGTTTCCGACTTTTATCCAGTTAAAGGGGCTGACTGAATTGATACCAGCTTTTATTTTAAGATCTGCTGGTGCTGCCTCTGTTGAATATTGTGAAGTACCGGGAAAAAGAAAAGAAGGGTACTGGAGGGAAAAAGTATAAAGAGTTACATCATCATGTTCATATTGGAACTCTCTTGCAAGCCTTTCGTTGAATGAAGCAAGGCCTCCGCGCAGCGGGTATGCCGGGCCGATGATCACAATTGATGACATTAATTAAATCCTGTCTTTTTTTCAATAAGATAATTGTTACGGTCAGCTGCATTACGTACAATTAACTCAGCAAGAAAACCTGCAAGAAATAATTGCATACCGATGATCATAACAGTAAGCGCAATATAAAAAAGCGGTTTGTTGGTTAAGCCGTAATTTTCATTTGTAAACTTGGCAATAACCAGGTATATACTGATGCAGAACCCAATAAAAAAAGATATCGTTCCATATAAACCAAAGAAATGCATCGGTCTTTTACTAAAGCGTCCGACAAAAGTGAGTGTTGACAAGTCGAGAAAGCCATTAATGAATCTGTCCCAGCCAAATTTTGTAACACCATATTTTCTTGGGCGATGTTCTACTATTTTTTCACCGATTTTTTTGAAGCCTGCCCATTTTGCAAGCACCGGGATATTGCGGTGCATCTCCCCATACACTTCAATGCTTTTCACGACTTTTTTACGATACGCCTTAAGGCCGCAATTAAAATCGTGCAGCTTTATTTTTGATATACGCCTTGCAGCCGCATTGAATATTTTGGAAGGGAGATTTTTAGTGAGTTTGTTGTCATATCGTTTTTTCTTCCAGCCACTAACAAGATCATATTTATCTTCAATAATCATCCGGCGCAGTTCGGGTATTTCATCCGGAGAATCCTGCATATCAGCATCCATTGTAATTACAACGTCTCCCTGTGCTGCTTTAAATCCTTCATTCAATGCAGCAGACTTGCCATAGTTGCGCTGAAATTTTATGCCTTTAATAGTTGAATTATTTACACTAAGATTTTCAATCACACACCAACTATTATCCGTGCTGCCATCATCTACCATAATTATTTCATAAGAATAATGATTCGCGTTTGCGACACGCACAATCCAATCGCACAACTCAGGCAACGATTCTTCTTCATTATAAAGCGGGATAACGATTGATAAATCCATTCAAATTAAATTACTTGATTACCGAAAGGGTCTTGCGGCTTTTTCTTTGTAACGGCTGCGCCAATTAGCGAGCCAATTGCACCTACAAAAGCGTTAATAAAAAGCACACCTGCCAAAAGGGTAATATTGGTGATCTTTTTTATCATTGCCATACCTTGCTGCGCCTGATCACTTGTCATTTTCCCATCTTGTATTGCTTTATCTACGCCCTTTTGAACGATCTTATCAATAGTATCAGGGAAAAGAACATACACAGACAAAAGAGTATAAATAAAGGTGATACAAATTACTACTGCCGTAACCTTAAAACCATGTGCAAAAAGGTTTCCGAAACTTACAGTATAATTCATCTGCTGGCCATAAAGATTCACACTCCAGATAATGCCAATTAAAAAAATTGCCATAGAAAGCAAGCCAAACCATTGTTCCAGGTCAAAATTCAATAAATGTCCCACCAGGCTATAAATAATAATTATTAAAGAAAGCACAAGCCCTTTGGTTATGTGCGTCATAACTTTGGTTTCCATAAAGTTTGTTTAATTGTTTGGAATATATTTTCCCTTTGAAACAATGCCAGCAACATAGCCTTGCAAAGGAACATTTATAAAAGCTGAATTATACGATTTGCTTTTAATGTTTTCTTTTTTTAACAAAAATCCATTTGTATTAAATAAAGTAAGTTCTGCTGGTTTCTCTTCTTCAATTACCGCTTCGTTAAGATGAAATATTTTTCTTGCATTTAGGGAGAATAGACTCGCAATCTGTTGTGAAGATAGCTCAGGCAAAACTGTTTGCACTGTAGCAAACGATGTTTGTAACCCGATCATTCCCGGTTTTGCATATTCGAACTCGCAGGTTTTATCATCCCAGTCCTGCGGTATATGATGAGAAGCAATGCAATCAACATGTCCTTCTGTAACAGCTTTTCGCAAAGCGAGCATGTCATTGCGCTTACGTAAAGGCGGATTTACTTTGAGATTGGTATTATATGTTTGAAGATCCTCATCACAAAAAAACAAATGATAGGGCGTAACGGAACAGGTAACGTTTACACCTTTTTCTTTCGCTGCTTTAATTAATTCTATTGATTTTTCTGTAGAAACACCGGTAAAGTGTAAGGCGGAGTTTGTGTAATCTGCCAGTTCTATATCTCTTGCAATTATCAGTTCTTCTGCAATGGTGGGAATGCCTTGCAAACCCAGCCGTGTAGAAACAATTCCTTCATTCATTAACCCGGAAGCATTAATGCTTTTATCCTGTGGAATTTGTATTACAGTGCCATTAAAGGTTTTTACATATTGCAATGCTTTAAGCAATAAACCTGCATGCTGCACAGGTTGTAAACTATCTGTAAAAGCCACTGCTCCGCTTTGTTGCATGTCATACATTTCTGCCAGTTCTTTGCCTTCCCTTTTTTTAGAGATAGTTCCTAAAGGATGGATCCTGATTTGTAAGCTTTCTGATTTTTGTTTGATGTATTCTACCTGCGTTTTATTATCCACCACTGGATTAGTATCCGGTAATGTAAAGATTTGTGTGAAGCCGCCTGCCGCGGCTGCTTTTGAACAGGTTTCCAGTGTTTCAGAAAATTCATAACCCGGATCACATGCAAATGCAAAAATATCTACCCAACCCGGCGTTACCGTTATACCTTTCGCATCAACGGTTTGTGCAGATTCATCAGAAACGGAATCATCAACCGTTTTAATAATTCCGTCAATAATTAAAATATCTTTTGTGCTTCCGTTATGTGGAGAATTTGGGTCTGCAATCGTAACCCGCTGCAGTAAAATCTTCATGAAGTAGGCAAAATTTGGCAAATATAAACTGAATTTTATAAAAGCCTTTTACATTTGCAGCCCTTCAGGCGATACCTTTGTTGCCTGAATACCATGGGTGGGTGGCGTCTTATATGTACAGAAGTAGTGCATACCACCCAAAATAAATTCGGGTGGTGGCGCAGCCCGGTAGCGCATTTGCATGGGGTGCAAGGGGTCGCTGGTTCGAATCCAGTCCACCCGACTTATATTACTTCAAACGCATCAAGAGCTTGTAAAAAATCATTGATTTACAAGCTTTTTCGTTTTTTATCCTATCAAATTGTTGCAAAAAATATCAAATGTTGTGCGAACTAAAAGGTGAACTGGAATGTGAATTATCTTCCAGTTCGCAAATTCGATGTAATGATTTTATTTTCATATGATTGTATCATTAAAATAGTTTCATTACCGTCGGGTTTGTTGATGTTTTCAGGTTGATTTTCCTGTGTTTCGTGTGAATAGAATAGCGAAGAAGATTTAATAACACAAAAATCATTTTCTATGAGAAGTTCAAACACTTTCGGAGTGCATTTCATACTCCGCAACAAAGAAATTGATGGTAAACAACCTTTGTATGCAAGGATTACAGTAAACAAAACACGCTGCGAATTGTCGTTGAAGTACTGCCTGCACAAAAAAGATTGGAATGATGCCAGGGGAATTGCTAAACCCAGGAATGAAGAATTAAAACAAGTAAACAGTTATCTTGAGGAAATCAGGGGCAAACTTGCAAGGCATTACCGGGAACTTTTAATGGAGGAAAAAGCGGTAAATGCCGAAACAGTAAAGGATGCTTACGCAGGAAAAGTAAAAGAACAAAAAACATATTCACTCGGGTGGCTCATTGCCCATCATAATGATATGATGAAGGCTGTTCTTAAAAGGGGCAGCATGAAAAACTATTATACTACTGAAAAGTATATAAAGAATTTTCTCAAAAGGAATTATCATAAAGGAGATATTTTACTCAGAGACCTTAGGTACGAGTTCATCACAGCATTCGAGTTTTTCATCCGCTCTCATCCTGTGAAGAAAAATGATCCATGCACTAATAACGGCACGATGAAACATCTGGAACGTCTTAAAAAAATAGTTGCCTGGGCACTAAAAAATGAATGGATAGATAAAAACCCTTTTATCGGTTTTCAGTTAAAATTTAAAAGGCATGAAAGAGATTTTTTGCAGGCCGGTGAACTAACTGCAATCGAAGAACAGGACTTTGATAACCCCATGCTGAAAAAAGTAAGAGATATCTTCGTCTTTAGTTGTTACACCGGTCTTGCTTATATTGATGTAACCGAACTTAAGCCAGGCAATATCATTACTAATGTAGACGGAACAAAATGGATCAAAACGAGCAGGGCAAAAACAGACACAAGCGTTCACGTTCCTCTGCTGAAGCCTTCGATATTAATTTTAGAAAAGTACATTGATCAAAAAGAAGCAGCCATAAGGGAAACGATATTTCCCTGGATAAGCAACCAGGAGATAAACAGGAGCCTGAAAATAATGGCAGAGGTTTGTAATATAAAAAGCATTTGACTTTTCATTTAGCCAGGCACACGTTTGCCACAACCGTTACGCTCATTAATGGCGTGCCTATTGAAACGATCAGCAAAATGCTTGGACACACCAAACTGAGTACTACAATGATCTATGCAAAAGTGACTCACTCAAAAATCGGATCAGATATGCAGCTCCTGCAAAATAAATTGGATGCAATAAACAGCAATACTAAAATGAAAGCGGTTTGATATTTATCAGCATTTCCTAAAAGAATTTTTTTATCATAAAGCACGATTTAACAAATCGTGCTTTACTGTTTTTAATCAATTTTAATATCAATTAATCAGTGATAATAAAAATTAGTTTTTGACAACATTTTATGATAAGCAAATTCCTAAATTAGTTGTTGATTTCATTGTTTAATGTGAAAAAGAAAATGAAGAGATATGGAAACAAAAACTACAGCAAAAGCGGGAACATCGCTTTCCCAGGGAACAAGACTGTTCACTCATCAAATCATTACAACCGAAGATCTTGTTGTTTTCAAACAAGAATTATTAACGGAGTTTGAGAACCTTTTTAAATCCTATTCAACGCAAACTACAAAACGGTGGTTAAAAGCTCACCAGGTACGCAAACTTCTAGATATTTCTATCGGTACGCTGCAAACCCTTAAATCATCGGGCATCGTTCCTTACAGTAAAGTAGGCGGTGTTCATTTTTTCGACTATGAAGATATTCAGCGCATACTGCAGGAAGGAAAGAATATCCGGTAAGAGGGCAACCCGGTGTGCTTGTTGAGACTTCACTTTTCAAGTCAAGTCTTCGTACTAAAAGCGGTTAATTGGTTCTTCAGCCGCTTTTATTTAATTTAATGCCGTAAAACGTATCCAGTCAGGTTAAGTAATAATAGATCACTTTTAAATACATTACTTCTTTCCCGCTCTACCCTTCAAATCCTTCACTTCTTTTTTCTTTTCATCAGCAAGCTGAAGCATTTTTGTTTGTTGTACAAGCAGGTCTTCTTGTTGAACAACCCATTGTTGCATGTAGTGCGGATCGACATTATATATGCTGTCTGTATGATAAAGTACATTAAGCAAAGCTTTGTTACCGGTTACTTTTAAAACTCTGTATTTTATATCATTTTCCCGAAAATGCTCTTTATCATTAATCGTATTTATGCATAACCATAAGAAGAGCATACAGGTAAAAAATAAAACAAGAGAAATCAACATACCCTTATGCAAATGATGTTTGTGAATAGTTTGGTTATGTAATGGTCGCTCAATTTTTTCGCGACATTCATCAATAGCCAATTTCAATTCATTAAACTTATCTGTGCTTATCGTCGTAATGGGAAGCCTTTGCATTTCTTCCCGTATACATTTTAATGTTTCTTCATCTATGCCTGCCTTATCATTTTTCAATAACAGTTCCATGGCTTGCAGTTTCTCCACTATTGTTTGTAATAATATTTCACTCATGATCTGCATTTTATTATTCAATTCAATCTTAAACCACGTGTTTTTTTCTTCTGTTTTCTTTTTAATTCATAAGGCAACTGCTCATAGTTTTTTTCAGGCCTTATTAATTGTTCCAATAAAGACGATTTTTCTTTTTGTTCTTCCCTCGTTGAGCTTTCAAGACTTTGCGTTTTATATTCAACAGCACTAAACTTAAGTACAGGCTTTAATTGAAGTTTATTATTCTGTTGTATTGTGCGGGTTAAATTACCCAAAGAAAACTGCCTGTCTACCTGGCTTCCTTTATATTTATAAGCTCCGATTTTAAAGCTGATACCCTGTAATTCGTCTGTCCCGCTTTTGTATTTGTATAAAGTATCTATACCTCGGTTTAGTAACTGCTGTTTTAAATCATCAAGGCTTTTACATGCAGGTAAGTTTTCCAGAATTGCCAGGTAAATGACATACCGGGTCGCTTCTTTTTCATTTAATCGTTCAAGATGCGTAAGGCTTAAATCCTTTGATAAGGCCTGTCTTAAATGATATTTTAAAGTAAGCTGCTGTGCAATCTTTTTTCCGCGAAGCCCGATCCAGTTATCTTTTATAGTTGCTCCATTATTATTGACAAGATTGGCAATGGCATGCAAATGAGGATGATCCCGGTCAATATGTTTTACAACAGCATACTGTGTGTTTGTGATACCCATTTTTTCCAGGTATTCTTTAGCTATGGAAGCTATGGTTTGATCATCAATTTGTTCACCCGGATAAAAACTTAAGATGCCATGAAAAACTGCTTTCTTTAAACCGGGTCTTAAACCCTGCTGCGTCTCAAAGTCTGCGGCCATTAGTTTATAATTATGACCTCTTACTCCTTCTGTTTCCAGGATCACGGCTCTGCGCTCATCTGCGCAGATATACCTGCATACACCATGAAAAGATTTTCCGCTGATTACTTTGCTTATCATCGCCCAAGTTTTTCCAAAATTTCATCAATCATATTCCGGTATTTTTCAAAGTGCAGTACTGCAGTTAAAAGCCCTTCCTCGTGTGCCTTTTTTGTAAGCTGGTTTAAGTTGTTTGAGATACCAATTAACTGCCTGACAAATTGCCTTTCTTCCTCATTAATCTTTGCGGTTACTTTACCGTTTAAAGCCATTTCTCGTATGAAAGTTGTAATCTTCATTCCTGCTTTCCAGGCTTTGTGCTGAATGATAAAATATTCGGCTTTGGTAAATCTTATTCCTGTTGCAGATTCCCTTTTTATATTCTGTTTAGGACGACCTCCACACTTTCTTTTCTCTCTTTCCATCACTTCAACAGTTTCTTTTGCGACCAACGGGATGCGAAAGCGAGCTGGAGTTTTTGTGCAACGAAAACACCGCTCGCTAACTGAAAAAGACATTTAAAAGCGTCTCATTTAAAAGCTCTTAAATTTCGCATTCGTTCAAAATTCAGTACCCATTCATTTAAGCTTTTATTGTTTTTGAAAACTCTGCTTTCATCGTCAAACTTTGGTACCCGATTTCGGCAACTTGTGTATATTTTCTTCCTGCTTTTTCATGGTTTAAATGCAAAGGAGCCTTTTTGAATTTTTCCATCAAAAGGAGGCTGCGTTTAAAAAATTCAAGTGAGTTTAGTACAAGAAAATTTGTCAGCATTGCTCTTGATTTTGAGAAATAATTTCATGGTTAAACGGATCAAAGAATCCTTTGAAAACCGTGTTGCTGTTTTCATTTTTATTAGCCAGATAAGCAATATATTCAGGAGATAAATTCTCTTTAAAAATCTGCTTCTCAACTCATATCTGCCAGCCTAATTTACAAGGCTGATTACACCCCAATTTTTTTTGCTTAACACGAAAGAAATTTTAGTACAACACTTGTTTGAAATGGACTTGTTGATCCTCCTTTCCATTAAATAACAATGAAGAAAAAAGCTTGTAGCAGGCTAATCTTTTCATGAAGGCATTCCCTCGCTTTGAAGAACTATTGCTTCAATATCAATTCTGGAAAAATATCTTCGTGAGCTGGATCTTAAAACTTTTTAACTTTTTTTTTCAGCCAGTTGTACAGTGTGGGTTTTGATACCTGGAAGGTTGCACAAAGTTCTGAAGCTTTCAGCAAGGCTTTTTCGGGTAAATGGGAAACCCGAGGTGATTGAATTTGTTGATTTAATTTTTCATTTACAACTTCCTCAATCGTTGTTCTTATTTGTTTCAAGAACTCCGCTGGAGCCTTCGGAAACAGCATAGGTGTCTCGTTCATATATCTACATTTTGTTTTACACGAATTATAGACTATGTGACGAACCGACTTGTGACGAAAGGGAAAATGAAATTACATAAAACAGATGCTTGTTACAAGCGCAGAAAAATTGCCTTTAACAGGTTGACTATTCAAACCAGGATAAATTGTATTAAGCTGTGTAAAGAGAAATAAAGTTTGATAGCTTTTGGTGTGTTTTGTGAACACAAAAGGTTTGAAGATTTAACAATTAGGAAATTGGATATTGTGGTTCTCCGGTTTGTTGTAGCTGCTATTGATTTATTCATAGCTTTTTTATTTCAGTTTGGTTTTTTGTTAAGCGAACCCCGGCTAGCTTGGAGGATCCAAATTTCTTTAAAAAACAAAAGTTACTCTTGGATAAGAATTTCGGTTATGCGTAGGATTGTCAAAGGCATATACAATGTCATTTGAAACTTTTATTCTCTGAAAATTGCTCGCCCCCCAAGGGAACTGCCGTTTACAAAACGAATTTTTATTAAGGCCCAGGATGAAGAATATGTTGCACAATGAGTACCTACTAATTTAACTGCAACTCAATAAATTCCCTGTAAACGCACCGAGCAATAGAAGGAGTACTTAGTTTTAAATTATTTTCGTTTAAAAGTATTTAAAATGTAGCAGCAAAGATTAAAGAGCGCAACGGATGCAATTCAAAGTTAGTTTATTACCATGTTGAACACAAACTTGACATTTCAATATAGTAACATCTGTCGTAATTTCAAATGCACCACTCCGATGCGCTGGGGGTCCCTGCCTTTGCACATTGCCTGTGAGGAGACCCCGGCGAGATAGAAAATTTACAGCACAGCAAATAAAATTCGCTTTGGCTATTGATTGCTGTGTTTATAATACCATGGCTCCCAAACCATTCCTGATTTTACAGAATTGTTATGGAGATAATCTAATCTTTGTTGCATTTTTCCATGGGTATACAATTCCATTAGATGATAATCCTATTTCCAAAACTGGTATGTTTTATTGTTCTTATTATTACCACCAATAAAGCGAAACATATTAAGCATCCATTCTTTTCTACTCTCTTTCTGGTTTCCTTCTATAGCTGAAATAAATTGCTTGTTGGTATATTTCTTGAAATCCCTGACCATATATTAATTTTTTTGGTTTCACTACTGATAATTAAATGTATATAATTACTCATAATCACCCAGCATTGCAAGATCAACCCTTTATGCTCCTGGCAGTATTTTAAACTTTCTATAATGACTTCTTTATAGCCTTCTTTTGTCAACACATCTATCCATCCTACAACAGAAAATGTAAGGAAGTGAGGAATAGCATCATCGCCTGGTTTATATTTTGAAGACATTTGGATACTTGTAGTTGTTCTAAATATAATCAGCATCCATTTTAGATATTGGTTTATGATCGCAGTTAAAAAGGGCGAATCCTCCATCCGGGCTGCCAATGCTCTTCTAAATCCCCGATACAATCCGGGCTGAACTGATCGGCATCAAGTGATCCTCCGGAACACTTGCGCCAGAAGGCGTTTAAAAACATTTTTACAGTATAATATCCACGTCCACCTTTAAATTTTTCGCTAATTTCTTAAAGTATCTGCCTGATTTATTTTCAAAAGTACCGCTCTTAATGAAGAGTCCTGAAGTTCCTCCATATTTACCTGGGTAAGATCTCACAGCCAACGCATCCAGGTCATCGTTCCTGTAAATATTAATTTCGTCAGATAACGGAGTTGTCTCCACGGTCGATTGGAAGTGACGATCATCAGAACCATCCGGAGTATTGCTATCCGTAAATCCGCCTGCATCTGAGGTTTGATCCTCTACATCTATGAAATGTTCAACCATTGCAGCAATGATCAACAAAGCAAGCATAAGTGGAAAAAGAGGTATAAAGATATAAGGTGGGATGTTTTCTGATGCTGTATCATAGAAAAATCCGAAATCTTCCACATCGTGATCACCAGGCGTTAAGTAGGTGGCGTGGCTGCCAACGGCCACCCAAACGTTTAGATCTTCTCTTGCATGCGCAGCATCCAAAGCCTTATACAGGTCTAAATTCTGATACTCTTCGTGCACTGATGTGATAATAGAAATGGGAGGAACATTCAAAGGATCCGGATCAGGAGAAGCAAATTCTATTTCTACCTTTGCCGTTTCAAAAACAATGCAACAACCTTCCTGGTCTCCTTCGTGATAATTGGAGAACCAATCATTTTGGTAATCACTCCAGTTACTGCACCCGTAGCAAAAATAATACTCCATAAAGGCATAGCCTTTCAGGATTTTCCAATTATTATAATTAAAACTCCATCCCGATGGAATAGCATTAATTAGATTTTGTACTTCAGCTTCATTCCCGGATTTGTGTGCAGTGATCAGGTTTTGCATGATATTCCGCCTGGTGCTTTCCGTGAGTGTGGCAATACCTCCATCAGGTCTGAAAAAGAACAGGCTGGTAATTGAAAATCCCTTGCGCAATGCATCTGTTTCTAAAGGGTAATCGTCATCTTCCTCTACCAATAATTCGTATTCTAATAGATCAATAAGCACCTTGTATTCAGCAATGATCTTGATATCATGTTCCGGTAAGAAAGGGTCATCAGGGCTTGCATCGTCTTGACCAGAGATTGTTTTTTTAGATGCATAGAAAAACCTTGTTCCTTTGTCCCCGGTTCCCTGTGAAATTTCTGTTTCAGAGCCAATATCATCATTTAATAATTCATCAACTATTTTGTCGAGGGAAGCAAGAACATTATAAGTGGATATATATACAGGCGTTTCTGTGTCATTTGGTTCCTGTACTCTCACAGGCCCTGTGTTTTTCATAACAGCTGGTTCAAAACCTTCCATTTTGTAACTGCTGCCATCCGGCACATTCATATTGAATTTATAAGTTTCCTTATCCTCATCCGTTAGTGTGGGATAAATTCTGCCAGGTATCTCAAAATAGTCCCGGAAATTTATGGGATGATATAATTCTTTTTCATGGAACCTTATTTGGGGCAGCCATGCTTTAGCCAACAGGTCTACCTGTTCGTGTGACAATGACCCTGTTAAATTGAGATTATTCTCTGTGGCAACCGCTATCATTTTAATTTCTTTACCCATAACATTTTATTTTGTTGATATGATGATCTTCATTGCTTCTTCAAGCAGGCCCAGCTTGTATTTAGTAGCCGCATCAAGCTGGGCATAATAAGCGTTTTTATCATCTTCGCATTCGGGATCAGGTTTCAGCATTTCGATGGCCTTTTTCAACATATCAGTATATGGTTCCGGAAGATATTGTTTGAGATATAACAGGAATTCTTCAAAGGCAGTATAAAACTTCTTTGCGGTGCCGGCACCGGGCTTTTCAAAAGCTTTCTTGGCAGCCATTCCACATTTCACCGCTTTTATGTGTGCTTTTTTCGCCACATCGGAAACAGGTTGTTCATTATCGTTCATTTCATCCCAATTCTGGGTGTGTTTTTGACTGAACCGGGCCATAAATTCCCGAAAGAGCATAGCGATCTTATTTTGCCGGTCGAGCATTTTTCTTAAACACTTTCCGGGAATAGCAGGAGGACATTTAACAGGGAAGTAATGAAGGACTTCTGAAGCAGCATCTAATTCTTTCAGCGCTTTTATATTCACGTAACTGATAAAAAATGGCGCATGGTAAATAGGGCCTACAAAATCCGGATTAATACCTATGCCTACTTTTGCAATCGTTGTTTTCGTATTTGTGCCAAAGTCATTTCGGAACAGTTCTAATTGACCATTTATCAAAATTCTTAATTGCCCGTTAGGTAGCCACAGAATTTCTAAATCAAAATAATCTAAGTCATTAGAGGGATAATTGACAATAGTAACGAGTTGATCTCCATATCTCACTTCCAGACTCTTCCCGGTATTATGTGAATGAAACACCATACCCACTTTAAATTGTCCCAGGTCAAACATTTCCAAAGTCGGGATAGTTATGAGGTGTGGTGTGCGAACTTTGCACCTTACTTGAATCCCTATCACATTTATGATCGTTTCTTTTGGGGTGTATTTCATCCAGCTACTTTCTTGCTTGAGCCATAAAGTATTGCCACCAGATGTACCATACGAATAAATCCTTGGAGGTGGGCTGGAGGTTTGAAGTGTTCCTTCGGAAGCATTAAAATTCTCCAGGTTTTTATCCAGGAATTCATGTTGAACGATAGTTTTCCAGGCAGCCATAATATTTTTTTTATTAGTTATATGGGAAACAAAGATCCAGGGATATCTATTAATTGAAAATGACTGAGTACTTCAAAACAGTTTATCCTTTAAATGGTAAAAGTTTTTTCATTTTGTTTGTTTTTTTTGACTATTCATTATAAGCTTTGTATATTATTCATTCAACTTTTTCTACTATAAATCACAACGCTTAAACACGGTAGGGTTTTGGCAAGGCTCAAGACGTCACTCTCAAAGCTATTTTGCATACTTAAGCAAGAATAGGGTTAATCATTTAAACTCTCTAAACTCTCGATGCAAACCGATTTATTAAGAAAGCGATTGTAGCACTTTAACCCGGTTTCGCATTTGGCGATGTCCTCGATTTTTAATTCAAGTCCTAACGCGGCGCAATCATATGCGCTAATCTCAACAACTCTTGGTTTTATGTTTTTTATAATTCTGGGGCCAATACCTCCTAATTGAAAAGCCTGCTGAGGTATGATTGTTTCGTGCGCAGTAAAACTTGGTAAATTGATTTTGTTTTCCATTTTATATTTTTTAATGTTTCATGATGAATTGCATAAATCCTTAGTTAAATAGGGGGACATTTGGAGATGAATAAAAACATCATCTTCTGTTTCTATCTTTTTCCTGTTGGTTTTCTTCTTTCACTCGTGACACACTTCTTGCGGATAAGGAAATACATCAACCGCGACAATCGGGACTGTAGGTTTTATTGCACATTTGAACTACAATATATTTACTAAACACTGATCTCTGGCAATGAGGCACGAGGACTTACAAATAGCAACGGCCGTATTCACACAGTTGTCATAAGCTTCACCAGAAAGGTGTGCGCAATTATTGTAATAATTAGCATAGCTGCAACCTTCTTCGCAGGCCCAATACTGGAATCCGCACTCCAATCGCCTACGTACATCTTCAAAATTTGGAGCAGCTGAAGTTGACTGGAATCCTGCCTCTAATAGTCTACGTAGCGCTATAAACTTGTCACTAACACGCACCAATCCCCCTATGTTTAAAGGGAGTTGTTGTGGGGTTATAACGAGATTTCGCGGCGTCCCAACAGACGTAGTTAGGAAAACCGTGGTCGACGACTTATAAACTGCTGTCTCTGCGTTAAAACCTGGTAAATGGATTTTGTTTTCCATTTTATTTATTTTAGAGATAAAATAGCATTTACCTTCAGAGGTTTAAGGTATCATCTGCTCTGGCGAAACGATGTAATAGTTTTGAAAGCCGAATTTTCTGCTGTGAACCCTGGCAAATTAACTTTGTTTTTCATTTGTCTATTTATTTAAATAATAAAAAATAATAGAAGAAAGTACTAGTTCTTATGTTTTATTAAATTAAAGATTCTTCTGCGTTTGGCCAACCATATCTTGCAGCTCGGCTTGCAAACTGCGGATGGCGGATTCAATATTTGTAACCTCATTGATGAGGAGTTGACAAGGATCTGGCATGATGTAAGGGAGTTTTAGTAACAGCTAAATCGTATATAGTCTTGGAACTATCTTATATTCTACTTGATAAAGGTCCACCAAATAATGATCCGCAACGGCAACTTGCCATTACAAAATCAGGATAACAATAGCAGAAATCTTCGCAACCAGCTGGACAAAATAATGTCACACACCTGCCCCGGCAGCAGCACTTGGTTGTGCGATCTGTTTGATTTGGGATCGCTGGGATTATAACATCATTATGGTCTTGGGAAAGGCTATAGGATGTTTGCAAATGGTTTTGCATGATCCCAGATAGGGAGAGTTCTGCTGAAAATTTAGGAATATTCATACGGTTTTGTTTTTATGATGTTGCGAAAATGTTGAAGTTTAGTAGTCGTAAGCAATACTAAAATCAATAATGCATTTATGAAATATCGGTTTAATCTTATCTTATGGAGGAATACTGTCCCGGAGAAAAGTTTATCGCGCCAAACGGATTTTTTTTGATGGAGGATCCAGTTACACATTTTACATCACCTCCAAACATTTCAACACATTCACCATCGCAGCACAGGCAGTTAGTTTTGCCCTTACAGAACACTTGACCAGGAAGGCAAGTTGCTGAACATTCAAAACTCGGTTCATTATCAGCAGCAGGTTTTACAGTTGCGACTTGATCACTAAATCGAGCAGATTGACTCGGATAAGTATCACTTTTATAGAAACAAGCTTCTGCAGAAAATCCTGGTAAATTAATTTTGTTTTTCATTTCTTATTTTTTTATGTTTAACGATCAAAATACTGTTGCATTTTTGTTACCAAAAACGGAAACTCTTCGGTAACATCTACTCTGCAAAAATATTTTTCAACTACATCCGAGGTCCGGTTTGTAAATGTTAGAATTGGATCTACAATTTTTCTTACCCCTGCAAGCCTTGACATTCTTACTTCAATACTCGTTAAAGAAAAATTACGTGCAAATAATTCAGATGTAGTATGATAAATTGCATTGTACCGTACAGCAATGTAATTAAGAGCACGATGATCATCAGTGGCACCCGCATTGTCTGCCAATTGCATAATACGCATGAAGAGCTCGTTAGCAACAGGCGTAAATTCTTTAGCTGTAATGTTTTGAGGTTTAGGAATTGATTGAATTAAGGCATCGACATCAAATGAATAAACCTGATCAAATCCAACAACAGGAATCTGTAATCCGTTGCAAAATTGAGGAGGGGCTAAGGGCCCTAAAATACCAATAACAATGTTTACATCAGTGAGGCGAGGTGTGGGGTTCAAGGATGAGATGAGAATATCAAGATCAGCCGGATTCATAGGCTGAAGAATATATGTTTCCAATCCTTCAATAGACAAAATCCAGCAAAGTTTACGCGCTAAATAACGATTTTGAGGTTCAGAGATAATTGCCTGAAAAACCTGACTATCGGTTAGCCCTTTTGTATTGATTCTGCCTATTGCCTGCGCATATTCTTTGTCAATACCAACGCTTGGGAAGCGGGGTTGAATTTTTCCGAGCGCATAAATGTATTGAACAGGCCCTGCGTTTTTTGCCGCAGAACATGTGGGGCATGATTCATCTCCACTCTGAGAAGGATGAATATGATTTATAGCATGAATAGCAGGTGGCTGCCTGTTTAATGTAAGACTTTCTGCCATATCCTGTTCTTCTGCTGTTTGAGTGTTTTGGAAATTTTCCATTTTCTTTAATTTTTGATTATGATGTAATGGTTAGTTATTTCTTTTGCCTGTAAAAACAAACCAGTTATTAAGCATTGATGCCCTCTGTTCGCAATAGTTACAAGGCTTAATACCGATGGCGGAAGTTGCACGTTTTATCACATCACCAAGTCCAATTTCATTTTCTACCAGAAAACCGGGAAGGCGTACCTTATAAGCTTGATGTTTTTTATTCTCTTTTTTCATGCAACTGCTTTTTGTATGTAACGAGAGTTTAAATATTCGAAAGCTGTTATTGCATTTATTAATGGGGGTGTAATAGATCTTCGATTATTAACTATACATACTGCTTGTTTTATAACAGATGCAGGCACTTTTGGGAATTCAGACCATAACAATGCAATGATACCAGTGATAAACGGAGTTGCAACGCTCGTTCCTGAAAATGTAACTGGATCATTATTGGATCCGAGGCTCGGTATATTTTCGCCTGGTGCCATTAGTCCGTGCCTGCCTATTGAATTACCAAGATTAGATAACTGCATTGGATTTCCGCTATTTTTACAGGCAATAACCGGAATTACCCAAGGGTGCCTGGTTATTGCAGTGCTTCCTATCGTTCCCTGGTTGCCCGCTGCTGCAACAATTAAAACACCACGATTTGCGGAATAATTTAATGCATCTTCTAATTCACGTTCGCCCTTCGATGTAGGATTCGCTATGGCAAGGCTTAAATTTATTAATCGTGAACCAGCGTTTATACAATCAGTAATTGCTATTGCCAGTTTGTTTGGAGTTGTAAAAGGTATAGAATCGTTTCTTATAGTGTGTTCAGAAAAAATAGGGCGTATTAATAAAGTACAATCTGGACAAATCGCAGGAGCATATGAACCTCTTTTAGCTTTGAGTATACCGGCAATAAAAGTCCCATGACCACAAGCAATACTATCCGCTTTAGAGCAATTACCTGAAAGTGTTCCGGGAATTTCGTGAATATTTTCTTTATTAAGATCGGGATGATTTATTGAAATAGGTCCGTCAATTAAACCTATTCGAATATTAGGTGAACCACTTGTGCGGTTCATTAAATATCGGAGATTAATTAAATCGGCAAACTCAACCATAAAAAAGAAATTTACAAGCTGTTGTAAAAGTACACCTGAAAAAAAAGCTGTGCAATCGCCAATTATGGTTAGATGAATTGGTTATGTAAAGATTATATCTGGAGCCTGGTTGAGGCATGCTCTGGTCAGTGTGCGCGCTGAATTAAAACAATCGCCAATTATGGTTAGAGGAATTGTAGTTTTTGTAAAGGATGGATTTGTATATGCGGGTACAGAGTATCTATTAAGCTTATTTGCGTGACACTCATGTATTGTGGAGTATAAGGCGGCACACTAGAATAGCATGGGCACAACAATTTACAACAACGGATAACCGAATCAAAAGAATAAAAGTAAAATTCCTTGGAAATATAGGGATAGCCGGTGAATCTACTTGTGATCTACTTTGCGCAGATGCCTTCTTAGTAAAAGGAAAGACCTTGTAGTATCCAGTATTAACACGAAGCGCCCATCATTCCTAAGGGTTATATACCTGTATTTCTAAGTGAAGCACAAAAATGTGTTTTGATGAGCGTAATCAATTACTACTTTTTACGATAGAGCTCAAGAACTTGTTTATACCGTTCTGGTGTAATTGGGTCAATGGGTTTCATCATCCCCCACATTTCTACTATACATTTTTCGTTTCTGTTCTAAAGAAATAGGTTCGCTTTCCTCTTGATGGGCTTCGTCAATAAAGTAGAGGCGCTCATAAGCCGACAGTATTTCGAAACACTCCTCCTGATTATACCCTAGGCCGGCTTTCTGCATAACCTTATTAATATGATGAGCCATAATACCGGAAAGATTATTGATGAGGGAAGGGTGAAAGTTGTCGCTGTGGAATCTCAGCATAATTGAACTTCCTACCTCAAATTCTATTTCATACTTGCCGTCTTGTTTCGTATTACATTCCTCTTGCCTTAGAAACTTCAGAAAAATTTATATGACGATAAACTGTAACAATTGCATCCCTGAGAGGTTTCTTCTCGTTATCCAAAAACCCTCGTCAATTTTTGAGAAGTTGTTTTGAAGTTGGCGTATCTTGTTGCATAATAATTGATGGTTTTTAAAATATTTTAGCTGTTTGATAGTCTTCAGGTGTATTGGCAGCCTGGAAAAATAGTTAAGTAAGCAACAAGTTATAAATCCAAGAAAAATGTGTACGCTGTAAAGAAAAAGCGGACTGTCCGCTGGCTGGTCGGTATAAAATTTCCTGTCTGGAAACCCGATAACATGCTAATCTCCATTACTTGAAATCCAGATGTTATTGGAGGTGTTTCCAAGATGGACCATGTACAGGCGTCCGTTCAATCGTTCCATAGAAGGAGAATCCTTGCTCGACTGCCCCGGTATCTTTCTGTTTTCGAACCAGTTCGGGCCGAGGTAATCAGATTCCCAAAGATCCCTAGAGTCACTGCCGATATGCGTCAACTTATTACCCGCTAATGCCGGGGTCGTACTGCTTTTTTGACCGGTTCTTTGGTTTGTTGACCAATGGTTGTCTCTGAATTCAGTATACCAAATATCATTGGAAGAATCGCCTAAGTGCAGCATGTGAAGGCCTAGTCCGAGCGGGGTCAGGGCTGGTCCGGCTTTGCTCGATTGATTGGGAATTTTTCCATTGTCTGCTCCCAGCGGTACCCAATGGTTGGCATTCAATACCCGGTGATATAGGTTGTTGGACCCGCTTCCGATATGTACCATGTGCAGAGCCCCATTATACACGGCAAGCGCCGGTGTGTCCTTGCTTTGCTGCCCGGATTGCACATTTGTCGTCCATTGCACATTATTGAAAGTAGAATACCAAATATCGTTAGATGAGTTGCCTAAATGTACCATGTGAAGTACATTATTAAAAACTGCCAGCGCCGGCGAAGCCTTGCTTTGTTGGCCGGGGATTTTACCAGTAGTACCTACGGCTGGAACCCATACATTGCCCTCCAGCTTGAAATGGAAGATATCATTTGAACTGTCTCCGATAAATACCATATGCAGGCGGTTGTTAAATGCCACCAGTGCAGGCGCCGCTTTGCTTTTCAGGTTGGGGATTTGAGTATTGGTACTCCATTCTGAAAAAGGATATGGCTGCGGCCGATCCAATAGCCATGAACTGCAGCCACTGCCAGCCTGAACAAAAGCATATATCTCCTGGCCCATCCACCTAGCCCCACAGGCAGCGCGGACTTCGTTAGGCTGGGAAGAGGCTATTCCCCATTCATATTGATCCACATAAGAATCATTAGCATCCGCGTCATGACGCGCTATAGCCGCACATACCCCTGCACCTTCGTTTTCACCATATTGGCTGCTTATCGTAGCCTGTTCAAAGGGGCCTCCGCTTGTTTTTATTTCTACGCCAATGGACCAGTAGCCGAAGCTTTTTTTCCATGCATGGAATGTGATGCTTTTCCCGGTTTCTTCGTCTACATAAGTTGTAGTGTCACGGGTCTGTGTGGTAATAACACCCGCATCGCCGGCACTATCCTGGGCTTTTGTGTCATGTGTTACATTCCCGATTGTAAACCGGCCTTCATCATCGGTAATCAGGTCAAGGACGGGATCGCCCGTGGTAAAGACCGATTGGCCTGATGAGTTGATCTTTTGATACTTTCCTTTGCGGCAAACCGTAAAACGAAGCGTATCATTGTTTTCACTGGTGATGCCCAACTTGCTTTTAATGTATTTTATTAAATCGTTTTTATCAGAAAAATGCGAACGTTGATTTTGAACTGTGGCGTTTTTTCGAAATGAAAAATGGAGTTTACTTTTGTCGGCCCACCCGTAACGCGCTTCGTGCGCTTCAGGCAAATCTTTATAAGTAACATTAGACTGGGAAAGATCGGGAGTTTTTTTCATGTTATTTATTTTATAAGGCAAACCTGCCATTAAAAAAATTTGTTCTTATGACTGTGAATTTTAACTGATTGATTTTTTATTTTTTATCTACTTCTTTGCGATGTGTCATTTGATTTCTTTTTGAATGAAAAATAAAAGCTTTATATATAAAAGTATATTTGAAAAGAAAGCCGCACAATCGCCAATTATGGTTAGATGAGTTGGAATTGTTGTAAAAGATGGCTTTGTAACCGGTTGCTAAATATTTATTGGCTTACTTATGGAATAGAGTTTATGAACCTAAATTATTTTGCCCCGTATGGCTTTACTAATGGCTTCACCCATGCTGGCTACATGCAGTTTACGATAGATTGATTTGATATGGGTGTGTACGGTATCGTAACCTATATTTAATTTGTCACCAATCATTTTGTAGCTGAAACCATCGGCTAATGATCGCAGCACTTCTGTTTCTTTAGTGGTGAGGTTATACTCTTCTTGTGAAACAGTTTTATTTTGGAGCTGAAACTGCTGGATTATTTTTTTAGCGATGCATGGAGTCATAGGAGCACCTCCATTGTATGCATCTTTTACCGCTTCGATTATGGTCAGGGGAGGCGCCTCCTTTTTAATGTATCCGCTGGCGCCTGCGAGAATGGAGCTAAATACACGTTCTTCATTTTCAAAAACAGTTTGCATGATAACAGTAATGGCAGGGTTAAGATTTTTTATCTGCCAAACAGCCTCTATGCCGTTGGTGCCGGGCATTTCAATATCCATCAGCACTATATCAGGTTCACTTGCAAAAAGAGCTTCCTGTATGTTATTTGCATTTTCGTAAACGCCGGTCACTTCTATTTCGTTAGTACCGTGGAGCAACAGTTGCAATGAATCCAGGACGTCTTTACTATCATCAAATATGCAGACTTTTATGGGCATTATATTTTTCTGATTTCAACTTTTGCGGGAACAAAAAAATTTGCAGTAAGGTAGCCTTATCAAATCATTTAATTAATCGCCAATATTGGTTAGGGGAACCTGCAAAATTATTTCAGTTCCTGTTTGCCGTGCAGAAATAAAATCAATTTTTCCCTTTACGTCCTTTGCTCTTTGGTTCATATTATTTAATCCATTGCCTGCAGATGAATTATTTTCAGCAAATCCATTTCCATCATCTTTTATGGAAATATGCAATGCATTGTGATTTTTTTCAAATTGTATAATTAATTTTTTTGCTGATGCATATTTTAAACTGTTATTTACTGCTTCTTTAATAATTAAATAAATAGCTTTTCTTTTCTCCACACTCAGATCAAGATTTTCCACCGGGGCTGCGGCTTTTATTTCGAAATAAATATTATTGGTTCTGCACAAAGGCAAAGCATAATTACTGATGCGCTGTATTATTTTTTGCAGGCTATCATTGAGGGGATTTATCAGCCAGACAGCGTCGTTCAGTTCACCCATCACTTCTCGGCTGGTTTCACCAATTCTTTCTAAAATATTTTTGGAGTCAGCAATGTTCCCACTTTCACTTTTTTGTATGGCTGCCTGGCTGAATATAGAAATACTGCTGAGGGCAGCGCCTACATTATCATGAAGGTCTTGTGAAATCTTTGTACGCAGAGTAATGACTTTTTTTACCTGATTAATGCGATATTTATAAATGGCATAAATGATAAAACCGGTTATCAAACATACTAATGCAATAAACCACCATTGTTAATACCAGGCTGGTTTTATATACAGCCTTAATATAATTGACCCGCTAGTTCTGTTTTCAGATCTTGCAATGCCCCTTACATGTAATTGATGTGCCCCCGGTGACAAACTGCTAAGTAAAATTTCTGCGCCGGAAACTATATCAAACCACCGATCATTACCGCTTAGCTTATACTGAAGTGTGTAGTCATATAAATTTAAAAAATTAATTACTGCAAATGAAAGGGCAACATTTTTTCCGTAGTTAACGGAAAGGGTAAGCCATTCATTTACTACAGCCAATTCACTGCGCCCCATAATTTCATTTCCGATCACCACTTTCGTAATCTTTAGATGCAATGGAGATGGACCTTGCCTGTTCCAGTTATAAGGATGCACCTGTATTATACCATCAGTTGTAGAAAAATATAAGGTGCGGTTCTGAAAAGCTGCCTTCCCAAAAAGATTAAATTCCTGTGATGGTAATCCATGCCGCTGATAATAGTTGGAAAAGTTTTTTGAAGTTGTATCAAAAACCGAAAGACCGCGGTTGGTTGTGAGCCATAAATTGCCTTTTTCATCGGGTTGTATACAGGATATTGCATTATCGCAAAGACCATCTTGGGTTGTATATTGTTTTATAGTACTCAGGTTGCTATCACAACGGAAAAGACCTGTCCCGGCAGTTGCGACCCAAATATCTTTACCATCATCATAAAAATCATCAATGCTATTGTGATTGGAAGTACCCAAATCAAAATCGGTTTTGACAAGCTTGTTGCTGTTGGGACAAATAAAAATACCATCATTTGTACCCACAAGGACCCGGCCTTTTTTGTCTTTGTACAGGCTTATAACAGCATGGGTGACATTGTTTGTCCTGTGATCTGTATTATGCATGAATATTGTATCGGCCTTACCGGTTTTAATGTTCATCACGTATATGCGTCCGGAATTGCAGGCAATGCAAAAAACAGAGTCACTGGCTTTGATTATACCGTTGCAGGGCGTTGTAATGCACTTTCTGAATGGCAGTAACTGACCGGGGCGTATAAGCTTCAGCTTATTATTCTTTATTATAAGCTGATAAACGCCATTTGAACCTGAGACAAAAATTTTATCATCAATAATACTTGTATTTATAAAGTGAATCTTTTGATTCTTATTATTATAGAGAACAATGCTATATGATCTTAAAAAATTGGTATCGCTCACCCAAACTCCCTGGTTTGTAGCTGCAATAACATAATTGTGCCACAAACTCAAACCAAAAGGAGAGGCAGGGATACTTGCATGATTTAAATAAATATTGGTTTTGAAAAAAGGAAACTGTTGTAAAGCTTTATGATAAGCCTGCAACCCCTTGGGAGTGGAGATCCATACACTACCGTCAGTACCAAAAGAAATATCTTTAATCTCGTTGCTCAATAGTCCGCGTACGTGTGAGTTGTCGTTTACATAATGAAATATGGTGCCGCTTCTATCCCGTAAGTATAAGCCATCATTTAATGTACCTGTCCATATCTCTCCTTCAACATTTTTTCTGACACATGAAATACTTGTTGTATCAAGGGCAGTGAATGGATGCCGCCAATTATACAATGTATGATCCGAACTTATACTTGCGCACCATAATCCTTTGGTTGTCGCCAACCATAGCTCATTTTCTTCCTCATTATGCATCAAATCATTGATAACAGATGATTGTATTGCATTGGAAAGTTCTGAAACAGTATGAATACCTGTATGAACTTCATAATAAAGCAACCCTTGTTTATTTGTGCCTATCCAGATAATTCCTGCTTTGGATTCTGCAAAAGATGTAATATCCAAATCTTTCTTCAGTGCCGGATGCCTTATGATATTTGTGAAGTGGGTAGCTTCCCTGTTGAATATACTAAGTCCTTCAGCAGTACCAACGTAGAGTTTTTTATCTCTTGAAAGATGCAAACAGTTTACTGCATTGCTTACCAGGCTCGCTGAATCATCGGGATTGTGAATATATCTGACGAAATAATCTATTTGATCAAACTAGCAATTTATACCACGATTTTCAATTGCCGTCCACATTACCAAGCTGTCACACACTACTTTTTTTATCACGTCTCCGGACAGTCCGTTACTGTGTTTGCCGGTAAAAGAAAAAAACTTGCTGAAATTAACACCATCAAATTTATTAAGTCCATAATTGGTAGCTATCCATAAAAAACCGTGATGATCAAATTGCGCGTTGTTCACATTATTGAAAGAAAGCCCGTCTGCACTCGTATATGTTGTCAAAATAGGCTGAGGCGCTTGTCCTGATACACTAGAAAAAAAAATTAACAGCAGATATGGGACGGGTAGAAGTTTCATAGTTTAGATACAGAAATGTACTGAAAATATGTAGAAAGATGAATAAATTTTTGTCTACGCTTGCTGCAAGTACAATAATTTTTCTAATGTTTACCTGCGATAACACTTATCATGCGGACAATCCGGTTTTGGGTAAATGGAAATCATTGTGGATTGGAAGTCCGGATAAGAGTTTTGATTTTAATGTAAGTTTTGAAAGTAACAATACTTTTCATATAGAAGTATTTGGAGGCGAGCAAACCAAACCGATGACAATTTTTGGCAACTACAAGGTAAACCGGGATACTTTCATCGTATTGGATAAAATTTCAGAACCACACGTATGCAATTACACTGATACAGGCAGATACACGTTTATAGAACGAAACGATACCTTGTTCTTTAAGGTAATTAGAGACCTCTGTGAAAGAAGAAAACTTACATTGGAAAAAGGGCTTATAAAACCAAATGATGTGGCAAAGCAAAAGCGTTAGAAAAAAGAAATGCTTCAGCCAATGCATAATATTTAAGCATGAGTTCGATCGTCGTACCTGTTAAAAATGGAAGTATAACTTAAAATAAAACATACATGTGTAAACTGTAAGGGATTATTCTTTCGTTATTAATTAAATATTGCTTCGTAAATCAATACGCCGCTCTATAAATACATAGTAAAGGACAGTGTGTGACAAAAGAAATAAATGATAACATCATTGTGAATAAAAAATAGCGTGAATTTTAAAATGAATTGATAAAATCTGGTACTTTTAAACAAACAATTTTTATAATTCTATTTGCGAACAGAAAGGTGAACTAAAAAAATAAATTATTGCAATAACTTGATAAATAAAAGATTAAAACTTTTGGTGCGTTCAGTCCACCCGACTTATATTACTTCAAACGCATCAAGAGCTTGTAAAAAATCATTGATTTACAGGCTTTTTTGTTTTTTGCCATATCAAATTGTTGCAAAAAATATCAAATGTTGTGCGAACAATAAGATGAACTGAATGTGAATTATCTTCCGGTTCGCAAATTAATTCTTCAAATCCTTCTTTTTCTTTTCATCAATTGACTGTTTAATTTATACAACTTGAGTAAAGACGCATAAATGAGAAATTATGTAAAATAAATTTTCCCTGCATTAAACATTGTTCTTTAACCGGCTTCATCCGCTGGCCATATTTTAATCAAATTGCCAATAGAGTAAAAAGTTTTTTAAGATTAACCTGATAAATCAACTGTTCCCCATTCTAAAAACAATTGAAAATAGTGTTCGGGAGTCTGATGAAAAGAAAGAAACTTGCACTAATCAATTTATTACTCTTGTCAATTAAAATTGGAATTTGCTCACATTAGATATAGAAAACGCGGCTTGATTAAGATAAATTTTTAAGAGCGTAGTGGCAATATACAGGTTGGTTTTGGAACGAAAGTCTCGGCCGTAGTGCATTATACCTGGCATTTCACAATCTAATTGATCAGGCTGTTAAAACAGGATTTCCGGAAGTTTGGAAAGCATTGCGTTTTTTTTCGACAATAACAACGTAAAGATTAGGGTAGGCGAAAGTTACTTGCTGACAAAGCGGGATTATAGCAGACTCAAATTTCTTTGGGTATTTAGCGAAAATTTTTTGTTTATTCAATATCATTTAATATATTGTTTGACCATCCGAAACTGGTTATTGTCTTTGGTAAAATATTTTATTATTTAATAATTATTTTTTATTCAAACAAGTATGGCTACACCTATTTTAGACAGCATATTAAAAACTGAATACCAAACTTTATTTGATACCTGTAAAATTAATGTTGATAAATTATCAGATGTTGATGCGATAGCTGACAAAATTATTGCTAACAGGTCACGTTACGAATCTGTTGGAAACCCATTAAAAATTCCATGGTACTTTATTGGCATGTTGCATAACATGGAATGTTCACTAAGCTTTAATAAGCATCTTCATAACGGTGATCCTTTGAGCGCACGGACTGTTAAGGTGCCCGCTAATCGTCCGCCAAAATGGGGACCGGGCAATACATGGGAAGAAAGTGCAACCGATGCATTGGTTTTTGAAAAAATTAATCAGCGAACCGATTGGTCATTGCCTGCCATATTATATTTTATGGAACGCTTTAATGGATTTGGTTACAGAATATATCATCCCCTTATTAAATCACCATATTTATGGAGTTTCAGCAATCACTATACAAAAGGAAAATATGCAGACGACGGAAAATGGGACCCCGAATTGGTTTCAAAACAATGTGGCACTGCTGTTATATTAAAAAGAATGAAAGAAAAAGGTGCGCTTGACTTTGATTCAAGCGATACAATAGATGAAACCACCGGTGCTGTACAAAACGACAATTTAAAAGCAATCCTGCCATCAAAAGGATTTGTGGTTGTTGATAAACTTAATATAAGAGCAGACGCAGGAACCAAGTTTGATGCTGTGGCCCTGCCATTGGTTAAAGGTGCCAATGTTGAAATACAGGAAGAGAAAGACGGATGGTATAAAGTAAAGGCAACTGTAGAAGGATGGGTTTTTAAAAATTATATTAATACCCAGGTTTAATATGCGAATAGTGAGTTTGATATTTATAGCCATTATCACCTTTGTTATTGTGCTTCTGGTAAAGCGGCCTGAACTTCTTAAAGATTTCTGGTTGTGGCTGATTGGCTTGTCGGGCCTTGTTCTACATGCTTTGCAGGTTATATGGAGTTATGTGAAAAAATTGTTTTTGAAAGCATTTGAACCTGAAATCAAAAAAGAGAAGGAAGTTACTCTGAAAATGCAAGGTAAAAAGGAATAGTCTTAATATTAATGCAACTTCAACTTTTTATATGAAAATAAAACTTACACATATTGTTTGGGCGGTAGTCATGTTTTTTCTGACGGTGGTAATTATCAATATAGCATTATATGCTGCCTGGTGGGCCAGTCACCGGGCCGCCACTAATGCTGCACCTGCTGACGTTTTTCAAATTCTTGCAGCTTCCATGATAATAACGTGGATACTGCTGGTGATTGCCTATTATATATGGGCTATCAGGTTCTATTGTATTAATCTTGGCTGGACGGATGCTGACTGGGCAGCCAAGAGTGGTAAACTCGCCGAATCTCCACCTGTTGACGATATTAGCAATGCAACAACCGTTACTCCTAGTACCGTTGAGCCTGATGGAAATCCAAACAAGGATACGTCGTTAGGATTGCCGGAAGGAACAGTGCGTGCTACCATAGCGTTGTCCATGCTTGTGGCCGGGCTTTCCATGACAATTGCTTCATTCAGTATGAATAATACGTTTCCGCTGAATTCGTTGTTTATTGATCATTATGAATTTTTCAAAACAGGATTTCTGATGATGATTGCATTTTATTTTGGAGCTAAATCGCTGGATATTTTGAGAAAAACAAATAATAATGCTGCTATTATAGCAAAAGGAGATAGTCAACTATAAAGGTAAATCCTGCTGATACTACTGCTTCCGAAGTTGAAATTGCCACTAATCCGAATTCGAATGATGATGTGCTTTCTACGCCTAAACCATTTACGGACCCCACAGCAAGAGGATGATGATGAACAAAATTCTGGTACTTTTTATTTTAATACTGATTTTTTCCAGTTGCAGGAAAGACAATAAACGCTACCTCATCATCAGCAAAATTCAATCAGCTTCAAAACTTGCGACCACTGAAACCACCTTAGACAAAATAATTTTTGGTACCCAGGAGCGAAGATTTTTAAGAATAATCCACTTGAACGAAACGCGTTTTGTTGCCTACTCGCAGGCAACTATAAAATCAGGAATTGATCTTACAAAACTTGGTCCTGATGATGTAAAGATCACGGGAAAACGAATTGAAGTTGTGCTTCCTGCCGTTGAAGTTTTAGATTTCTCCTATCCGTCAAGCACATTTAAGATTGATAGTAATATTACGGACACAAAGGCTTTTTTGAACAGACTTACCATCAAAGATTTTGAAGATTTTTACATGATGGCGGAACTTGACATACGCAATAATCTTGCATACATGGGAATTAAAGAAGCCACCGAACAAAAAACACGAATTCTACTGACGGGGTTATTAAAGAATTTGGGTTATGAAGAGATCTACATTTCGTTTAAACCAGGAAAATTTATACAGGAAATTAATCTTCCGCAGGGGGAAGATGATGATGAATCTGCACCGGAGGCTGACGAAAAGAAAAAGTAATTATTTATGTGGTCAAAAATAATTTCATCAGTAGGCTTTTTAATGCAGGCAATTTTGGTAATTGCTGCTATACTGTTGTTTAGCTTTTTTGATCCGTTCAATATTTTTGGTTCGAAGAAAAAAACACTTAAAGACACACCCATTTCTGTAACCAGCATCCGGGAAATTGGCGAGCTCATTACTGCTGAATATTATGGTGAAGTGCTTGGGTCACTTACGGAAATAAACACTGAAAGACTTGATTCAAATATTAATGTATTGGGTGACCTTAACGAAAACTTTGCAGTAGCAATGGCCGAGATGCGGAAGCAAGACTTTGGGACAGGATTATTCAAAAAAAGAAGAATTAAAAATTATTTCGACACGAACTACGCTGAAATAAGGAATGATCCTTATTTCAGATACCTGATGGATTATTTAGAGGAGAAATTTAATTTGAATAATGAGCGCCAGGTTTTAGAACATTTTTACGATGATAAAAATTATAAAGGAGATGATATCAGCGCTGCAGTACTTAATGATTTACCAAAGAAGACAAAGAAGGTTTTTATTGCCGACAAAAATCTTCTGAAGAAGCAAATTGTAATGTTGGGGAGAGGTTCTGTTAAGGCAGGATACAAATTTGACAACTTTAATGAAAGCAATTTCAAGTATTCAAGTGCAAGCAACATTATTTATTTTATAGGGCTTAAACCTGAAATTTTAGCATGCAACATTAACCCGTGGTTTATACCCGAAAAGAAGGTAAAGGGATTTGAAATTATTTTATACACCAGGAAAGCATCCGATCCAAAATATGTTGCCGAGGTAAAAGAAAAGTGTGTTGAAGAGCTTCGCGAATCAGCTATGAAACAAGACATACTTGCAAAAGCGGAAATTAATGCACGGGAAAATTTGAAAAGTTTCTTTTCACTGTTGCTCGGAAATCCGGTTAATGATGTAGTGTTTTTAAATTCGAAAATGCAGGTTTATCTGTCTGAGTTAAAATTGGATGGTAAAATAATTAATAACGAATTATCGGTTATTGATTCTATGATTACAGAATTTGGTGATAGTACCGCTAAAGATTCATTGTATGATTTTATGGATTCAGTGAGAGCAATGCCTTTTGAATTCAATCATAAAAAAGATACGCTTACCTGCTTTTCGTCATTAGTAAACAAGATAACAGACGATGGAGAAGTCGATAGTGTTGAATATGCGAATTTGAAATTAATAGGTGACAGGGTCAAATTAACTGACAGCCTTAAATCAACAGGCAGCATCAAATTAAGTGACAGCATCAATAAACCCTATTCAAAATTCGAGAGGTATTTTATTGCTAAAGAAGATTCAGCAAATTCAGCAAAAATTGACTCAATAAGAAAATGGGCCTTTAACAGGGCACTCAGAATCATATTTGAGAATTCTTCTAAGCTTTCTATCAGTCCCAATACTAAATTGGTTTATTCCAAAGAATTAGAGAATGACTCACTAATTAACAAAGAGCTTGATAGTTTGAAGGTACGGGGATTATAAAAATTCAAACACTTCATTTTCCTTTAACATATTGTCGTTTTCTAAAAACCCGTGTATGGAACTTTCTTGTCCGTGTTCGTCATTACCTAAAAACCTGATATTTCCAGGCGTTTGCCTTAGATTAAAGCATACATAATTTTCATACAGGTGGTCTTCTTGAGTTAATTATAAATCGTCCAAAAAAGTTCACCATAGCCACCCACACTTTCACCCAATTATTTACTTCAATTTTAAGTAGTATAAAACTAAAAAGTTCTGAACCTGGATGTGTAATTAGCAATTTGACTTGGAGAAAAGTATGGTGATATTAGTAAAGATTTATCTAATGCGCAGCAGTAATAACATCAACATTAAATCACTAATTTAGCCTGGCGTATTGTCCCATCTATATCAATTTCTAAATGTTAATTACCATAGCAATAATGTTCAAACTGTAACAACGGGCACAACATAATTGATTAACCTACGCAAATACTTACGTTGCTAAGCAGGGGAACAAACACCTTAAATAGATATGAAACTTTAGAATTCCTGATAATTATCTAAAACTCAATATTATGAAAACAGAAATTAATGCCGATTCCACAATTTACACTTACCGGAACGGCAAAAAAGTATACCTCAGAAAAAATCCGGACCAATTGGTGGTCAGGGCGAAACCTGAAGAACTGGCTCAAATGGGCATTCGGGGAGATAAAGAAAAGGTTTCTCCTGCCTCAACACGGATAACAGTCAACAGGGATGTTTTAGATGCTACTATTGAAGAATTAAGGAGAAATGTTACTACTCATCACGCATACACAGAAGAGAAAACCAATAGCGAATTCCTGATTACCGACCGCATCATAGTAACATTCAAAACTGCTCCACCAAACGATCTGCTCACCGCTTTCATGAGCAAATATGCACTGATGTTAAAAAAGAAATATTCGGAGAGGGAATTTCTTTTTCAACTGACAGATCAAACCGGTATGAATCCTGTAAAGCTGGTGGTACTAATCAACGAAACAGAAAAAGACATTATAGAATCATGTGAACATGATCTGAATAAAAGGGTGAACGTTTATTCGATTAATCTTCCGGCAGACGAAAAATATATACAACAATGGCATTTGCATAAGCGGTTTAGCAATTTGCAATTTGATACGCGCTCGTCCTCCAATTGCGAAGATGCGTGGAATTTATTGAACAATTTTGGCAGCAATGATGTAGTGATTGGTATAACAGACGATGGATGTAAAATTGACCATCCCGATTTTGATTCACCTGGAAAATTCGCCACCTGGGGCTATATGGATGGTCCTGACTTAGTTCATCGTGATGCTGTAAGTGCTAATCCTCAAAAAATGTATCAAACAGGATCTGATCATGGAACTTGTTGTTGTGGTGTAATAGCTGCTGAAGTGGATGCAAGCCTGGTTGTGGGTGCCGCACCAGGATGCCGGTTACTACCTATAAAGTGGGAATCATCAGGTCCGGGCTTGTTTATCAGTGACGATAAATTGATGACGATACTTGATTTTGTAAAAGATAAAGTAGATGTTTTGTCCAACTCCTGGGGGGCCTCGCCCACAAACAACTGGGCTTTAAATGTGGTGAATAAGATAAGAAAACTTGCTCAAACAGGCGGTCGCAGAGGCAAGGGTATCGTTTTTTTATGGGCTGCAGGTAATGAAAATTGCCCGATAAATTTTTCCTCTGATCAGGACATACCTTATACAGATGGCATTACTGTACGCATGGATGGCTCGGCTGTGTGGGTAGGGGTGGAAACTTCAAAAGAATTTGAACATAATCTTACAGGCGTACCCGGAGTAATGCATATAGCAGCATTAGCAAGCAATGCGCAAAGAAGTCACTATTCTAATTATGGTACCAGTATCGCACTTTGTGCCCCTACGAGTAATGGTCATGAGTATCACCGGATGGCGGTAACAGGCCTCGGTATAACCACTTCATCAGGAACCTCGTCGCTTATTAGCACAAGCTTCGGTGGCACATCAAGCGCAACTCCTCTTGTAGCGGGCATTGCAGGGTTGGTAATTTCTGCAAATCCTAACCTCACCGCAATGGAAGTAATATCGGTCCTGCAGAGTACAGCCAGCAAAGATCTCAACATGTCTGGCTATTCTAAAACGCCACCAGCAAGTTTTGATTCTGACACCTCCTGGGATATTTCCCCTGTTACTCCTTTTGATAACGGAAACTTCAGTAACATAGAACATGCAGATGGAACCTGGAGTCCGTGGTTTGGTTTTGGCAAAGTGGATGCAGCTGCTGCTGTGGCCAGGGCTTTACAAGTATCGCCAGACACCACCAGCGATAATATTCTTGATAAAGCTTCCTCGCCTTCCAAAGCTATACCGGATAATAACCCTTTAGGCATAACGGATATACTTAACGTGATGGAAGAAGGAAACATTTCCGAAATAAAAATCGTCCTTGATATTACACATACCTATATCGGAGATTTAATAATAAAACTTCTTTCTCCAAAAGGAACTACCGTCGTGCTTCATAACAGGAATGGAGGCAGTGCAAAAAACATAAGTAAAGCCTATGATCTTCAAACTACCCCTTCCTTATCTTCTTTAAAAGGAGAATCAGTAAATGGAGATTGGGTTTTACAGATAATTGATGCTGCCGCTATTGATTCAGGAACCTTAAATACGTGGAAATTGACGATTGGTTTGTTAAAAGAACAGGCGGTAATCCTTGACGACCTGGCCGGTATTGTAATACCAGATGATAACCCTGTTGGCATTGAGCGTAGTATTAATGCTGCAGGCGAAGGCACCATAAAGGAAGCTGAAGTTGCAGTTGATATCACGCACTCTTATATCGGTGATTTGATCGTTAATCTTGTAACACCGGAAGGCACAGTGATCCCTTTGCATAACCGTACAGGCGGTTCAGCAGATAACATTATAAAGCAATATGATGCTAATAACAACAACAATTTAAAATTACTGAAGGGCAGGCAGATCCAGGGTATATGGAAGTTAAAAGTTTCTGATGTTGCAGGACAGGATATAGGTAAGCTGAACAAGTGGTCTTTGAAATTGGTTAAAGAATGAAAGAAGTTGCCATACTTTTCCTTCAAAAATATTATATCCTTCATTTTTTAAATGACGACACACATAAGCATTTATGGAAAGAAAATATAATCTCGTATGAAAAAAGTATCAAAGGCTATATCCTTATTAGCCGTCAAATAAATGATAAAATTATAATGCATTAAGCACATTTTTATTTGCTGATGTATTTAACAGTTTACAGTTTCGTTAAAAACTTTTTCAAAGTGAGGTTGTGTTGTCCAATCTATAACATGGTGTAGATTTTTGTTTAACGGTGCTCAGCGTTCAATGTGTTAACTGTGAACTGTCGCATTATTATTTCTCTATGATCAATATTGATTTTCTATGTAACAATGATGGCTCAAAAGAAAACCATTCTTTCAATTTTGGTGTGGAAGGACCAACACAAAATATTTCCATTAATGAATTAAGAAACCGGCAAAAAGAAATTTTCTTACTACTTTATTTTTATCGAACACCCATGCTTTTATCCGGTGATGAGATAGGTAAAACACAAAACGGCAATAATAATGCTTATTGCCAGTATAATGAATTGTCGTGGTTGAACTGAAACACCGATGATGTTAAACTGCTGGAATTCTGCAAGGCATTGATTAATTTCAGAAAACAGCACGCTGTGTTTGCAAGACATTGCTGGGCTTCGCAGGTGCCCGTCAAACGTTGATGATTGCAGTTACAATATTCAGAAATGGAATGATGATGATTTCTTTATTGTATTCAATGCAAAGCAAGAGGATGAAACATTTAAACTCCCGCCTGAACATTATAGTAAATCTTGGATGAAGATCTTAAATACATGCAATGACAATTTTCTGGATGAACAAACCTTCAGGCATGATGCCACAATAGAAATACCATCCCGCTTTGCAGTTATCCTGAAAACTGTGTCATAAGAAGTATGATATTCGTAATCAGGTTGCGGCGAATGACTGCGGATCATTATTCAGAACATTCTTTGCCGTTTGGAGGGCTTTTTATCAAATTAAGGTTAAGGCTTGATATTGATTTGAATTATATCGTAAGCTTTAAACCACCCGTAGTATTTGGATCAGGAAGATTCTTTTATTGCTTTCCATCCAGGGATTGTTTGAAAATCGTAACTTTTACTTTGAAAATCATTATTCATTTTTTCGATAAATGGATTTCCTTTGCACTCAGAAATTGTACCAGCGATCAGTTATACCAGTAAGAGCAGGCAAAGAGTACTGATTGTTTTAAGTAGTTTATAATTCCTTATCTGTTTAAATTTTATTCGCATCATGATTAAAATTTATCCGGTTTATTGCGTTTTGTTTTTGTTGACAGGAGTAAAGGCTAACAGCCAGGTGTTGACTTTGAAAGAAGCAGTTCAAACAGCGCTAAGCAACTATGGAACCATTAAAGCCAAATCCAGTTATCTCAGAGCATCAGAAGCATCTGCAAGAGCAATTTCGCAGGAATATTTACCTGACCTGAATGTGGGAATGCAAAATGTATATGGCACGGCAAACGGACAATTAGGCCCACTGTATGCACTGAGGGGATTAAGCGCGGCTTCATCTGGTCCGATATTTCTTACACAAAACTGGAATGCCGCTTTCGGCTCTTTGTATGTTGCAAATATCAATTGGGATTTTTTCACTTTCGGCAGGGTACACGAGAAGAACAAAGTTGCGCAGGCGCAGGTAATGCAACAATCAAACGACCTGGAACAGGAGAAATTTCAGCAGGAGATAAGGGTGGCAAGTGCGTATTTGAATTTATTGGCTGCGCAGAGATTGGTGCTGTCACAGCAAAAAAACCTGGATCGCGCCAATGCATTAAGAACAGTAGTAGTGGCCCGCACTAAAAACGGTTTGAATGCCGGAGTAGATTCCTCTCTCGCTAATGCAGAAGTATCAAACGCTAAAATTGCGCTTACCAATGCTATAGATTATGAACAGGAACAGGCCAGCCAACTGGCACAGTTGATCGGCATACCATACCAGGGTTTTGTTCTTGATACGCTTTTTCTAAACCGCGTTCCCAATTCTTTATATGATTCACTTGCGATGAATGAAGAACATCCGTTATTGAAATTCTATCACAGCCGTGTTGACGTAAGCAGGGAGCAGGAAAAATATTATGACCGTACTAAGCTGCCGGTTTTTTCTTTATTTGGTGTGATACAAAGCAGGGGTTCCGGGTTTGGTGATACCTATAGCTCACTCAATCCTGATGATTATTCACATGAATACTGGACCGGTATTAAACCTACCAGCAGCAATTACCTGGTCGGAGTCGGTGTTACCTGGAACCTGACTAACCTTTCACGTGTACGCTACCAGGTAGAGACGCAGGAATCTACATCAGAAGGTTTGAGGAATGAATATGAACTGGTAAGCCAGCAGGTGAAAGCACAAATTGCACTATCTGAACAAAAAATGAAAAATGCTATCGCTAACTATCGGGAAGCACCGGTGCAAATGAAGGCAGCTTCAGATGCTTATCTGCAAAAATCCGTGCTGTATAAAAACGGCCTTACAGATATTGTAGATGTTACACAGGCCTTGTACACGTTGAACCGTGCTGAAACAGACCGGGATATTTCCAATAACAATATATGGCAGGCATTGCTGTTAAAAGCTGCTGCCAGCGGCGATTTTGGCTTATTTATAAATGAATTTTGATAGGAGTGGTGAGTTGTCAGTTGTGAGTGGATAACCTCTCATTATTCACTTTCAAAGCATATATTTTTTACCAGGTTGATGAATTCACCATTGACCATTCACTATTCCACTTACAACTCACTAAAAAATTTCTCATGGGCCTGATCAGAAATGCACTTAGAAAACCGGTTTCCATCATGGTGATTGTAATGGGTTTATTCTTTTTTGGCATCAATGCAGTACGCAATATTAAGGTTGACATTTTCCCGAACCTGAATTTGCCTGTTATTTACATTTCCCATCCATACGGTGGTTTTACACCAACTCAAATGGAAGCCTATTTTGGTAAGCAATATGTGAATCTTTTGTTGTATGTATCCGGTATAAAAAATATTGAAACAAGAAATATACAAGGGCTTACGCTCATTAAGCTTACTTTTTACCAGGGAACGAATATGGCACAGGCAGCCGCAGAAGTAACGGCATTTACCAATCGTGCACAAGCCATCTTTCCTGCAGGTTCACAACCACCTTTTATTCTTCGTTTTGATGCTTCTACCCTGCCGATTGGTCAATTGGTATTAAGTAGCGCTAAACGATCAAATAATGAGTTAATGGATCTTGCCAACGTGTATGTTCGTTCTTCTTTTACTTCCATACCAGGACTTGTATCACCGGCGCCGTTCGGAGGCAATATAAGAACGGTGGTAATTAAAGTTGATCCGGAGTTATTAAGGACACATAATCTTACTCCTGACCAGGTAGTGGAAGCATTACATATCAACAACCAGGCGACTCCTGCCGGGAATGTAAGAATCGGCAATTATAACTATTATACTCCTGCCAATACTACTATCAGGAATATCAAAGACTTCGGCGACATACCCTTATTCAAGGGTGGTGTTCAAAACCTGTATCTGCGGGACGTAGCAACCATTGAAGATGGCGCTGATATTACCAGCGGCTATGCATTGGTTAACGGAAAGCGATCAATTTATCTTCCCATCACCAAGTCTGCTGACGCTTCTACCTGGGAAGTTGTTCAGAATTTAAAAAAAGCGCTCCCGCGTTTTCAAAGCCTTGTTCCGGAAGATGTGAAACTATCGTATGAATTCGACCAGTCGGTGTATGTGATCAATGCAGTAAAGAGTTTAATTACTGAAGGAGCGATTGGCGCTATACTTACGGGCTTAATGGTATTGTTATTTTTGGGCGACAGGCGTGGTGCCCTCATTGTTATCTTAACCATTCCAACTTCTATTATTTCCGGTGTGCTGTTTCTATACCTGTTCAATCAAACCATCAATATCATGACGCTAAGCGGGCTTGCGCTGGCTATCGGTATTTTGGTGGATGAATCAACGGTAACCATTGAAAACATTCACCAGCATTTGGATATGGGCAAACCTAAAGCCCTGGCAATCTGGGATGCCTGTAAAGAAATCGCCTTTCCAAAACTATTGATACTGCTATGTATCCTGGCAGTGTTTGCACCATCGTTTACAATGACAGGCATACCCGGCGCCTTGTTTTTACCGTTGGCTTTGGCCATTGCTTTCTCAATGATCACCTCCTACTTCCTCGCACAAACCTTTGTTCCCATCATGGCGAACTGGTTAATGAAAGGACGCCATCACAAATCACCGCTTGATGGACATGAACTATCTGATGAAGAAGAATATCTGGCGCTTGGTCTTTCCGCGGCTGAAGAACAGGATACATGGGATCAGAAAAAGAAACTGCTGGAGAAACAACTGAATAATGGCAACGGAAATCTAACAAGATTTGAAAAATTCAGGAACCGCTACCTGCGCTTCTTAGACCGCATATTCAAATATGAAAAACCTGTGGTTTTTCTTTATACAATTCTGATCTGCGGCGCCGTTGCTTTACTGGCACTGAATATTGGCCGGGATATTTTGCCAAAAGTTAATGGCGGCCAGTTCCAGGTGAGGTTACGCCTGTCAGATGGTACCCGTTTTGAAAGAACGGAAGACAAAACGGTGGAGGCACTGCACATACTGGAAAGCATGGTAGGGAAAGAAAACATCGGGGTAACGTCAGCGTTTGTCGGGCAGCATCCCGGGCAATTTTCAACCAGCCCAATTTATTTGTTTATGAGTGGTCCCCAGGAAGCCGTATTGCAGGTAGCAATGAAGGAAGATTATAAAGAAGACCTTGATAAACTAAAGGAAAATTTCAGGAAAAAAATGAGGGCTGCAATGCCTGATGTAGAACTTTCATTCGAGCCTATTGAACTCACAGATAAAATTCTCAGCCAGGGTTCACCGACGCCTATCGAAGTGAGGATAGCCGGTAAAGACAAAAAGCTGAATGAACAATATGCCCATAAAGTAATTGATAAGCTGCAACAGATTTCCTACCTAAGAGATGTTCAGTTGGCGCAACCGGTTAAATATCCCTCAATAGACATTAATATCGACAGAACCAGGGCTGCTCAAATGGGTGTTGATATGTCTGATATCTCCCGTTCATTAATTGCTTCTACATCATCATCGAGGTACACGGAAAAAAGCGTGTGGATTGACCCAAGGAGCAACCAGAGCTATAATGTGCAGGTCGAGATACCGGAGAATAAAATGACCAGTCTTAATGATATTAAAGAGATACCGGTGTTGAGAAATGAAGCACGGCCGGTTTTGGGTGATGTGGCAGATATTAAACAGGATACAACTTATGGAGAGAATGATAATACGGGAGCAATACCATTCCTCTCTGTAACAGCTAATTTAAACAGGAAGGATCTTGGAACGGCAACCGAAGATGTAAAATCGGCTATTCAATCTTTAGGCGAATTACCCCGCGGCTTAAGCATTGAAACAAAAGGCCTGAGTGAAATTTTATCCGATACTTTAAGCAGCCTTCAAACAGGGTTAATTACTGCGATAGTGGTGATCTTTTTAATGCTGGCTGCCAATTTCCAATCATTCAAAGTTTCATTGGTGGTGTTGTCAACTATTCCTGCTGTGTTATTGGGCTCATTGGTCATGCTGATGTTTACAAACTCTACACTTAACCTGCAATCATATATGGGTATGATCATGTCAGTAGGTGTATCTATCGCAAACTCCGTTTTATTGATCACTAATGCGGAGCACTTGCGCCGGCATAACGGTAATGCATTACTCAGCGCAAAGGAATCAGCAGCCTTACGTTTACGGCCTATCCTTATGACCACTTTGGCAATGGTGGCAGGCATGATACCAATGGCTTCCGGACTAGGTGAAGGCGGCGACCAGGCTGCGCCTTTGGGCCGGGCTGTTATCGGGGGACTGATCGCTTCCACTTTTGCAGCATTGTTAATATTACCCTTGGTGTTTTCATGGGTACAGGGTAAGGCATCTACCAAATCCGTATCCCTTGATCCGGAAGATGAAGAAAGCTCACATTATATTCCTGAATTACATAATAAAGTATAACTGATTTAATTAGTATGAAGAAAATGTTCTTTAGCCAATTCAAAAATGTATCGGAATGGCGATTATATAAATCGTTGTTAGCGATGATTGTAATCAGCAGCCTCCTGCCGGCATTTTTTTTCTATAGTTGTAATACAGAAGAGAAGCAAAAAGCAGCAACAAAAGATACAACGGTTTCAATACCTGCAACAGAAGTGTTTTCATTGCAGAGGGGACGGCTATCTTCTTCTTTACAAATTCCGGGAGAACTGATAGCTTACCAGCAGGTTGACCTATATGCAAAAGAAAACAGCTTTGTAAAAAACATATATGTTGATGTTGGTTCGCAGGTAAAGCAAGGCCAGCTACTAGTTACAATGGAAGCGCCTGAACTGGGTTCTCAACTGGCAGCAGCAGAATCTAACATCAAATCACGCGAAGCGATCTACCTGGCAAGTAAAGCCAATTATGACCGTTTGTATGAAACCAGTCAAACACCGGGCACTATTTCTCCAAATGATTTGGAACAGGCCGCTGCACGCAGGAACTCTGATCTTGCTCAACTCGAAGCTGCAAAAGCAGTATATAAGCAGGTTAGTGAAATGCAGGGATATCTCGAGATACGGGCCCCATTTAATGGCGTGATAAGTGTACGCAATGTAAACCCGGGCGCCTATGTGGGCCCTTCAGGCAAGGGCTCTGAAGTTCCTTTATTCACGTTGCAGGAACAAAAAAAATTACGCCTGGTTATCTCTGTGCCGGAAGCATATACGTCTTATCTCAATCATAAAAATGAGGTGAGCTTTACAGTGAAATCTCTTGCCAACCAGGAATTTAAAGCGCAGGTGAAACGTATGGCCGGAGCTATTGACAGCAGGTTGCGTTCTGAGCGTATCGAAATGGACGTAGAAAACAAAGATAAAAAACTCTTACCCGGCATGGTGGCTGAAGTGAACCTTCCCTTACCTGCAAATGATAGTACGTTCATAGTGCCAAAAACTGCCGTTGTAAATTCAACAGAAAGCGTTTTTGTTATTCGTGTGGAGAATAATAAAGCCGAATGGATAAATGTAAAAACGGGGAGGGAGAACAACGGCGCAATAGAAGTGTACGGTAATTTAAATCCCGGCGATATGTTGTTGAGAACAGCAACAGATGAGATAAGGAATGGAAGCGCAGTGCAAAATGTAAAAATGATAGCACTACAATTGTAAAGAAGCGTTTATCGCATTTGCTTTGTTTGAAATTAGTAAACTATCAAAATGAGCAAGGTTGAAACCATAGAAGAATTTTATAAAAGAAAATTCAACTGGATGCCGCAGAATATCCGCAGCGATATCGGGCATTTTAATGTGTTTAAACTGGATCCTTTTGTAGGAAGCAATGCCAAACCTGTGCCTTACAGCCGCAGGGATTATTTTAAGATCATGCTGGCTATTGGTAATGGCAGGGTGCATTATGCAGATGAAATTATTGAAGTGAAAAAGCAGGCTTTGTCTTTCTCAAATCCACATATACCCTATAAATGGGAACATACTGAAAAGATCAGCAGCGGGCTTTTTTGCGTGTTTACACCAGCCTTCTTTCACCAGTTTGGAAATTTAGATCAGTATGCGGTATTCCAACCGCGAGGAACGCATGTATTTGAGTTAACGGATGAACAGGTAACCAAAGTAACTGTTATTTATGAACGCATGTTTGAAGAGATTAACTCAGATTATATACATAAATATGATGTGTTGCGAAACCTTGTTTTCGAGTTGCTGCATTTTGCAATGAAATTGCAGCCGACAATAAAAATTGAAAATCAACACACCAATGCTTCACATCGCATCTCTGCATTCTTTTTAGAACTCCTGGAACGCCAGTTTCCTGTTGACGATACACATCGAACGATACAATTCCGCTCTGCATCCGATTTTGCAAAGCAGTTGAATGTGCATGTAAATCATTTGAACAGGGCAGTAAAAGAAGCAACTGATAAAACAACAACCCAACTTATTGCTGAACGTATTTTGCGCGAATCGAAGATCCTTTTAAAACACAGTGCATGGAATATATCTGAAATTGCTTATGCGCTAGGTTTTACGGAAGTAACACATTTCAATAACTTCTTTAAGAAACATGTTCAGTTAAGCCCGCTGAAGTTCAGGAATGTTTGAATTCATTGAATCGTTGTTTATGTTCTGCATCACTTACATAGTATTTCGTCACAATGCTTTTGACAATAACGTAGGCATAGCCTTTTAAAATGCAGCAAAGCTGCCGGTCAGATTGAATTAAGAACATCTATTTCAGCCTTACCCTTAACTCCTTAAGTATCTCATATCATCAAATAGCATATAAAAAATCATTTATACCTCTTCCTCTCTGCCATACAACTTGTTAGAACTTTTTTAAAAAAAAGGGTATAAAAAATTTGGTTTCTAAAATTTTTTATTAAGTTTTGTGCCTGAAGCTGCGTTCATTCTTAAGGCGTGGTTACTAGCCTAAATCATTATTATTCACTATATTTTTTCACTTATAATCTATTCGCTCACCTTAATTTAATATTCACCTTTTAACTTAAAAAACATGAAAACCATGCAACGGCCTCTGGTATTAGTGTGTACACTAATTATCGTAACACTCCTGTTGTCCTGGACTTTATCCCACGACACCAAATCGGTTTCATCCTCTTTTTCAGCAGGTAATGCAGAAGCGTCTCTCAACCGGCGACCGGCAGCAGAAGATGTCCTTGTTCAAAGAATTCCGGGAGACAACGCACATTTGCTGTTAATGGCTTATTATTCAAGGGAGAATTATTCCCAGCCATTCTTTACTATGGAAAACGGATTTACTATCACCTTAAGAGATGACGGAAAAGGGGATGATAAGGCAGCCGGTGATGGACTCTACACCGCTAAAATACCGGCCGATTTAGCGGGATTCAGAATCCAGGCACTCGGCATGTTACAAAAGATGAAAGCAGGAAGGTTTAAGCCCATTAGTTATGTCGATCGTCAAAGGATTGTTGATCCCAACGCTGCTGAAAGTTTTGATATAGCTAAGTTTGATGCCAATGAGCCCGTTTCAGTATCCGGACTAACCAATGCCTTGTCAGCCGACTCTAAATCGACAACAGTTTCCCTTACGACGGCTACTCCTTCTCTTGATGCGATTAAAGAAAATAGTATATTTATTACTGACCTGTCCGTAGTGGAAGATGCTACGCGTACCTGGAACTTCAAAACGCAGCAAGGCAATTTAAAAGGCCCCTGGACTTTCAACACACTGATGCGAAACCTGGCGTCTAAGAATAATGCTAAGATTGTTTCAGATGCGGGATTGTCTGACTTTATAAAAAAATGGCTGGCTCAATTTGCAACGCAACAAACCGTTAATGGAGATGTAGTAGCTCCGCGCCCTCTCCTTAACACTATTTTACTTGACCCGTGGCTTGCCAGAAGCAAGGCTAACGGGGCACCTGCAGGGCAGTTAGACATGCGGTTTGCTCCTTTCAAATTGACTGCCATTACCAACAGATTTGATTTGAGGGATGGGGAACCGTTTGGAAACGACGGAGAACCCTGTGGGGAAGCGAGGTTTATCTTTACCCTGGTGAGCAGCATTGATACGGTTAATGCTGCCAGTAATCTCAATATCCACATTGGTGATCCATTGAAAATGAATTTGATCTTGGAATCACGCGTTAATAAACCTAATACCTGTGGTGGCAAGCATGCCTGGGCGCAGCAATGGGTTGACCTGGCAAATCTTACGCTTCCCAGTTCCCAGTACAATGATGCACTTCAGGAAATAACAGACCAATTTGCCTCAATTGGCAACACTAAGAATGCACCGAACCAAAATTCACTTAGCCAGCTACGTACCAACGAACTGGCATTGGAAGATTTGCGATTTGGGCAAGGGATATGGCAATTGAGAGAATTCAATTTAGTTAATAACGGTAATCCTCAAAGCAATGGTAAAGGCAATGTTGATCTTAAAATGGGTACTGATAAACAGGCGCCGGCTGATAAATTTAACGGTGCGTTATCCAGCTCAAATGTACAAGATGTACAGCGCCTGGCAGACTTTGTAAACCAAAACAAAGACGCTATAAATAGCGGGTTTTTCACTGTGACTAACACATTCCAGGGATTCCCATTTTTGGCAGGAGTTTCTAAAGTAAACGGATCTGCTGTAGGAGCGACTGCTTTCCATTGGGATGGTGCGAGTTCCGGCTCAGCGAGAATTACAGATGACAACGCAAGATTTAATATTTCCCTGCAGACATGTTCAGGCTGTCATGGAGGGGAATCGCAAACTAATTTTACACACGTTGATAATGTTGGATTTGGTAAAGAAGCAACGCTTTCAGGCTTTGTAAGCGGCAGGAAAGGCGCACGTGCCACCGACGCTGATGGTGATGACAACAATGGAGTGTTTAGTGTGACAGATGCTGCATTAAGGCCATCGGCTACCGATCCTGCCATAAGACAATTTAATGAAATTGACAGGCGGGCAAAAGACCTTTTAAATGTTGTTAGTACCACCTGCGGTTCTGTGCTATCTATCAGTTCTGACCTGTTGTTTCATCCTATTTCTTCGGTGGATTAACAACGGATATATTTTTAAATACCTGATCCCATAGCCTTTATTTTACAAACATCTAAATGACATTATATGAATTTACATACACAGCAACCAGCAACAAGTTATCGCCGTGTTGCTACTTTAATTATCCCTCTGCTTATTATAGCTGCGTTCCCTGCACCTGTTGCAGCCCAGCGTGCCGCTTTTATGATTAATCATCAGCTTAATCCGCTTAAGAGTTTTGTGATTGCTTCCAGGACTGAGAGTCACCCCTACTTTGTAGATATAGATGCAGATGGAGACCAGGATTGTTTTGTTGGAGAATATACCCATGACGGTGCCCGCTTCTCCAAAGTGTACTTTTTTCGCAATGAAGGCAACCGCACCAACCCCAACTTTAAACTGGTGAGTGGAGCCGCCAATCCTTTAAACGAAGTAGTGACCAATACTCTTTCCATTCCTTACTTAATAGACATCGATTTGGATGGGGACTACGACTGCTTTGTGGGTGAAGGAAATACCGGAGCGCTGCTCTACTATAAGAATGTGGGCACCCCAACTCAACCCAGCTTTGAAAAGCAATCTGCTGCTTTCAATCCATTGAATATGGTCAGGTACAGTGCATCCGGCGTTGCCAATCCTGCTTTTGGAGATATGGATGGAGATGGTGACCAGGACTGTGTAGTCGCAGACCAGGCAGGACTGCTTAACTACTATAGGAATGTGGGTAATGCCACCCAACCGCACTTTCAACATGTAACCAGCAGCAATGATAATCCTTTTGCTGCCCTTGCAAAAAGCGGCGGCATTTACAATCTTTCTCTTGCAGACTGGGATAAAGATGGGCTAATGGATCTGTTTATCAATAGTGCTTATTTCAGGAACACCGGCACAAAGCAAAAAGCCCGGTTCACCAGCGGAACAAATGAAAAGGATGCTCCTTTGCTGCAGAATACCGGGGCTGCCAGATACAGTTATATCCCACTCAGATTGGTGGACCTAAATGAAGATGGCATTCCGGAAGTGTTCCAGGGTACAGCCAAAGGTGGATTTGTTTACCAGACAATTTCCAACAGCAAGGCTGTACAGATTGCCAGGGCTCCTTCCATTGGTGTGTCACCCAATCCAAGTAAAAGCACCTTTACTTTGAACCTGGGATCAGCAGGGGCTGCATCAACCATTAAAATCATGGATATGCAGGGTAAGGTGATAAGCATCCGGCTAACCAGCAGCCCGGAGCTGAAGTTTGGTAATGAGTTGCAATCGGGAGTATACGTAGTACAGGTTATACAGAACAATGAAGTGATCTATAACCAAAAGATTGTAAAGCAGCAATAAAGAGATTTTAATTCCCGGCCATTGACCTTATATGCTGCCAGGATCTTGTTTTTGAAATTGCTACCGGTTGCAACTTCCTTGCAACCGGTAGCAAAAAATAGAAAACCAGTATATACAGTGCATAATAACTTCTTTAAAAAACTGTTCCGCTATGTCTGTTGAGATTCAGGAATATTTAAGCTGTTCCCAAAGTTTATAGGTTATAAACAGATCTCGTTTTTATATTTGGACTTGCCCTTTATAACGGGGAATGCCCGGTGATGTGTTTATAAAATGAATTGTACAGGTTTTTCCCATTCCCCGCCATTACTCAACTTCCCGGGTAGTTTGATATAACAGGATGAAAAAAAGCAGATTCTGCAGATCACCATGATGACTGTTGCGGTGCCTGATTCATAATAGGAAAGTTTATCTCTTTCTTTTGCTTCTCACCTTTCCTATTAAAAAGCCAATTGGCTGCAGTGCCGGGATGTTATCAAAAATAATTTGGGTTCACCTGAAAAAGGCTTTAAAAAATTATGGATCGTAGGGCATTGCCTTCAAAACAGCAGTTGAAATTTTTTATAAAAGGTGCAATATGCAAATTTCAAAGAACATTTTAATATTTTGGGTTGAAGCAGGCACACTGCTACCATGACTTTTTTTATTCTATTAAGTTAGGCTGCCTGTCGTTGCGGGTTTTTTTGTTTTTCTTTCTCTGCTGCCTGTATGCGTTTAGATATTTGCATGGCATTACAGGTGAGTAGGCTGAAGAATATCCAGACCTTTTCATTTTCTTTTGTCTGTGCTTTTATTTTATTCATTTGATAATGATTTTTTTCATTACCAAAGCTGCCTTCCAAAACTGTGCTTCTTACTTTGCCGAGTATAGACCGCATCTGGCTTTTCTGCTCTTTATTTTTTCCTTCATTCCCTTTGGCTACAAATGAAGTGGCAATCTCATTTTTTGTACAATATTTTCTGTTCTCATTCGTAGCATAAATAGCATCAGCACCTATCTGGTAACAGGCCCCAAAATATTTTCTTTGCAAATGAATGGTGCTTTGAAGCCGGGTGCCTTCATTAAAATTATCAAAACTGAAGTGTTCAATAAAGCTGATGCCATCTACCTGCAGCATATTTATTTTTGCCCCAAACTCCACAGGCTTTACTTCTTTGCCGCGCACAATAGGCCGTACATATGGTTTATGCAGCGATACGATCCTGTCTGGTACTTTGGCTTCTTTGCCAAAGTAGTGTTTCCACTGCTGTTCTTTAATGCAATTGATGGTTTCAAGCCGGTTATAGTGTCCTGGTTTTAAGGTTAATGCATGTTTCTGCTGCAACTGGCTTAATTGCTTTAGTAAGCCTTCAAGGTATTTAAGCAATTGCTTGCATATTTTCTTATTTTGTCTTTTGGTTTTCTGCTTCTTTTTGGCAAATGATAACCACCTGCTTTTGTGCTTATCATGATTAATGCGGGTAGCTCTCAGCTTCGCATTTTTTCTTGCCTCTTTTATCATGCCATATACATGGGTGCAACTCTTCCATAACAGCTTTGCGTCGGTAGGGTATTCAATATAACTTTCAAATACAGTGGCATCTGTAAAACCGGCATGCACATGCTGCATATAAGGTTTCCATTGTTCAACACAACTTTGCTGCATGGCTTCTATATCTATATGCCGGGCAAGATAGCTGCGCCAGCGGCCCACGATATCTTTATCTTTTATCTGCTCGTCATGCCTTAATTGTATTCCACAAAACATCTGCATCTGCCAGTTACCATTGAGTTGCTCTACCAGCAAGGCATCGCTGATGCGGTAATACGATTTTAATACTTGGAGAGCTATGCCGCCTTGTACAGTAAACCATGCCTTACAACCTTTGCCGCTTAATGCGCCTTTGGGATTGGGTATTTGCTTGCTGAGTGCTTCAAATGGAATGGCTTTATAAAGTGCGCCAAGGGAAGTATTATAAAATGCCTGCCTCCGAATATCTTCAGACTGCTCAAATAATAAAATAGGATACATTTGAGTTCAATTTGCTATGCCCCGTTTTGCGCATTTTTAATGCCATTGCGGGGTTTTTCTTACAGCAAGTTTTCCCCAAATGCAAGCCCACTGTGGATTTCGTGATTTTAGGAGCAGCCTAATTTTGGATATGCCAAGTAACGGAATGGTTAATACCATTCCCGGGATGCCCCACACCAGTTCACCGGCTGCGAGGCCGGCAATAGTGATCAACGGGTTTACATTCACGCCCTCGCCCACAATAAGTGTTTCCAGGAAATAGGTTTGGATAAACTGAACAGTTACATAGGTAACAAATACGCCGAGCACCATTCCCGTACTACCACCCTGTACAATCGTCATTAAAACGGTAAGTAAGGTGCCGGTTATGTTACCAATGAAAGGAATGGTTTCCAGCACAGACGCTATCATAGCAAACAATACCGCATTTTTAACGCCCACGATACTAAAGCCTATACTGTACATAATGCATAAAATAATAATCATTAAACCCAGGTTAGCAACATATTTCTGGGCAACCGTCCTGCATTTTTCCATAACAGGCAATGCACTATTTTTTTCGTTTGAGAAAATCTTCAGTAAAAAAGCTTTCAGGTGCGCTTTATATAACAGCAATAAAAAAACATACACAATAAACAATACCAGGTCAGTTAAAAAACTTTCTACACCAGCAAGCAGTCCGGATACGGCATTGCTTATATAACCGCCTGCTTCATTACCCGTTTTACCACTTGCAATATTGTTTTGTTTTTGTACTGAAATTCCAAACTGCTGCTGGATGTATCGTTGCAATGCTGCGATCTTTTGAATTGCCTGTTTTTCAATGTCACCGGCATCTTCCACAAGACCGGAGATCTGCCACGACAATACATAAATAATACCTGCAATGACGGAAATAAAAAAAAGCACCGCCAGTGTAACAGAAAGCCAGTAAGCAATTCTTTTCCGGTGCAGCCACTCTGCAACAGGTAACAGCAGCATGCTTACGATAACGGCAAAAACAAGCGGTACCAGGAATGCTTTGCCGAAATATACAATGGTTATGAAAAGTGAAACAATAAGTAATACCTGCAGTGCTTTTGAAAGGGTAATTTTTTGCATACAATAATGCAATAAATTATTGTACCATTTCTGCCAGGTGAAGAGCAGAACGGGAAGCCTGCATTAAATGTATGTTGCAAAACACGTGAAGACACATTTCATTTTATGCAACGGAATTGCTGTTTGCACCTGCGCATCCGGGGCAGAATGAAAGACTTGTGGATTCGATCTGGCCTTTGTGAAATTTATGTGATCTTATTTCTTAAGGCGACGGTGCAAACCGGGGGCCTAAACATCAATATAATACCGGGAAATAATTTTCGGAAAGTTATCACCTTCTCAGGTCTACAAATGATTCAGTTTTTTGGGTTACCAGCTCCTGTATTTCAATTGATCGTCTCTGGAGCCTGTCCAGCACCCGGATGCGGGATCGCAACACTTGTACTGCAGTATTTCATAGCATCTTTGATTTTTCATCTCTACGGGTTGTGTCTTGCAAACAGATATCTGTTTTGAGAGAAGCCGCTTAACCAGCCATAATATTATTTAGAACTCAGGCAATATTGCAACCCGCCTGGCTTTTTGGCAAAGTCCCCGCACTTCTTTGCCAACTCATCATACTTTTTGGCAAAGTCCTCGCACTTCTTTGCCAACTCCTTTCACTTCCTGGCAAGGTCTTCGCACTTCTTTGCCAACTCATCACACTTTTTGGCAAAGTCCTAGCACTTCTTTGCCAACTCCTCTCACTTCCTGGCAAAGTCTTCGCACTTCTTTGCCAACTTCTTTCACTTTTTGGCAAAGTCTTCGCACTTCTTTGCCAACTCATCATACTTTTTGGCAAAGTCCTAGCACTTCTTTGCAAACTCCTCTCACTTTTTGGCAAAGTTCACCGACTTTTTGATAAACCCCTTTCACTTTATTGCCAACCCGCCTGGCTTTTTAGTAAACTCACGCCACTTATTGCTTTCAGGAACCGACAAACGCTCATTTTATATTTACATTCGTGGAGCAACCTTGAAGAAAAGAAACTTCATAATTTTATAAGCAGTCAAACACCAAATTTCCATAACAATTAAAAACTAAAAAAATGGCAAATGTACCTGTCAAAATTAAAATTGCTAACCGCCGCATAATAGCAGATCCTGATGAAGCTTATGTTAACCCCGGGGATACCGTAGTCTGGCAACTGGCCCAGGGTTTACGCTGGCCACCTTTCGCTGCCCAGGCAATCGCTTATTTAAGTGGAACGAACCTGGTACCCGCCGTTAGTTTTGTCGACGGAACGGTGCAGGGAACTGTGATCTCAACTGCAACGCCGGGAGAGGAAGAATCCTATAATATAACTGTTAACCCAAATTCAGAATATGGAGATGAGTTTTTGAGCAGCCACCAGCCCGATAGTACATTCGACCCAAAAATAAAAGTAAAGGGGTCTGAACCATAAGAGATCACAAGTCTTAATATCATAAATAAAATAAGTGCTAAAGCATTTCCTGTTTAACAAAAAAGCCTTCTCTATAATAGGCTTTTTTGTTATTTATTGTACACTTTATAGTCAGCAGCTAACACATATAGACAGCGTTGCGTTACAATATACTTCCAATAATTATAATAAAGAAGATGAGCTTTTAATACTTAAAGAACTTGCGGAAGATTCCCCTGATCCGGATAAACAACTGGCTTATAGTAAAGCATTGATAAATGCTGCAAAAACTTTAGACTCAATACGCTTTTTATATATTGGATATTTGCAGGCGGGAAATGCCTTGCGATTAAAAAGCAATCTTACCGGCGCATTGGAAAGTTTTTTTAAAGCTGCTAAGATTGCAAAACGTGGAAAACAAACCGGAATGATTGATGTGGCTATCGCCGATGTTTATTCAATCCTTGGTGATCATATCAATGCGACTAATTATTATCAAAACTCCATCACTGTTTTAAAGGCGGTTAAAGATTCTGTAAATCTTGCCTCTGCCCTTTACAATTTAGGTGATGAATATATTAAGATAAACAAACTGGATTCTGCCTGGAAGTATACAAAAGAATCGGAAGAAATATTCAGTAAGCTTGGTTCTGAACTGGGTGCAGGTTACTGTTTCGGAAATATTGGTATTATTTATTCAGGGCTTGGAAAAGATAAACAGGCAGAAAAGAACCTGGATAAAGCCATAAGCATTTTAGAACAATTGCACGAGTATGCGGCTATTTGTGAATTCCTGGTATCAATGAGCGATATTTATCATGAACGGGAAAATAATTTAACTGCCAAAAACTATGCGCTTAAAAGCCTTGACCTTGCAAAAAAATACGGACTGAAAGAACAGGTAAGTAGTGCTTATCTTAAGCTTTCAGAGATATATGAGAGTGAGAACAATTACGACAGCTCGTTATCGTACTATAAAGAATATATAGTTTACAGGGACAGTGTGAAAAATATACAATCGGTGGAGCAGATGGCTAACCTGCGCACTGATTACGAAGTGTCTAAAAAACAGATCGAAGTAGACCTGCTGAACCAGCAAAAAAGAAACCAGCGGCTTGTTGTTATTGCAACAATTATTACTTCATTTCTTATTCTTCTTATTGCGGTTGGTTTATACAGGAGAAATTATTTCATAAAAAAAACAAACCGCATTATTGATGAAGAAAGAAAACGTTCAGATAAGCTGTTGCTGAATATTCTTCCTGAACAAACGGCACAGGAATTAAAGCAAAGCGGGAAAGTACGCGCACAAAAGTTTGAATCTGTTACTGTACTCTTTACAGACTTTAAAGGATTCACCGGCTATGCAGAAAATTTAACTCCCGAAGAAGTGGTAGAAAGTGTTGATTTTTATTTTTCAAAATTTGATGAAATAATTGAAAGGTATTCACTCGAGAAAATAAAAACGATAGGTGATTCTTATATGTGTGCCGGTGGTTTGCCTTTTCCTGTAAATGATCATGCTTTTAAAGTTGTACAGGCTGCGTTGGAAATTGCTGCGTTTGTAAAAGAGTCAAAAGCATTGAATGAAAAGAACAGGATCCCTTTTGATATTCGTATTGGCATAAACACAGGGCCGGTTGTTGCCGGTGTGGTTGGAAGTAAAAAATTTGCTTATGATATCTGGGGTGATGCGGTGAATATTGCTTCACGCATGGAATCTACTTCTGAACCCGGCAAAATAAATGTATCAGAAAATACCTATCAATTGATCAGGGACGCTTTTGTTTGTGAATACAGGGGCGAGATTAAAGTAAAGAACAGGGGAATGATGAAAATGTATTTTGTAAATGATATTGTGAAAACAAATGGTTTTAGGTAAATAAGCGAAAGGCTAAAGTGCGTGATCATCTGAAGTCCTTGAGTAAGTCTACCACGTATGTGTTGGTTTGAAGGGACATTCCCAAAAGAAATAGGAATAGCGTATCAAATAGGTCTATATTTATAGCTCCCTCCTCACTATTCATCTAAATACCATGGCTAATAAATTTAAAGCTGGAGATTCCGTTAAATTAAAAACAGGCAGTCATACAATGACTATAAAATGTAATGCCACTAAGTCTTCCCCGCAGGGACAGATTTTAATACCTGATAAATATGAATGTATGTGGTCTGATGGACAGAAAGTTCAGACAGCAGTTTTCCATGAAGACATCCTGCAGTTGGCTTAGGCCTTTCTTTGTTTGCGAATTGATACGATGCTTTTGTTTTGCCAGAAGACATTCGTGAAGAGCCATGCTGCCTCTCTGCTTTTTTTGCGAAGACGCTTTGTAATAATCACATTGGAATTGCTATAACAGCAACCATCATCTTAAAAAATGATAGCTGTGGTGAGTGTTGACGCTGCATTGCAAAGAACGTTGTTTGAATACAAGCCTTATTTAAGTATATTTATCATCACCTAAAAACTTTTTTTATGTCAAATGACGATACCAAAAAATGCTTTGTTATTATAGGCTACGGTCCAAAAACAGCCTATCCTTCAGGCCGGGTGCTGGATCTGGATAAGACATTCGATATCCTGATTAAACCTGTGTTTGATGAACTGCATATTGAATGCTTTCGTTCAAAAGATATAAAACAATCGGGCATGATAGATACGTTGATGTATGAATGGATCTATAAAGCCGATATAGTAGTTGCTGATATTTCCACATTGAATGCCAATGCTCTGTATGAATTAGGAGTGCGCCATGCATTAAAACCACACACAACCATCATTATTGCTGAAGACCAGATTGTATACCCCTTTGACATAAATCATATTTCGATGATGAAATATAAACATCTCGGTGAGGATATCGGGGCAACAACTGCAAAAAGTTTTACGAAAGAATTGAAGGATACTGTGGAAGAAGTACTTAAAAATGTAAGGACTGACAGCCCGGTATATGAGTATTTAAAAGATCTTAAACCTCCGGAATATGTTCTCAAACAAATTGAAAAAGCCATGCAGACATCCGTACCCCTTGAGGTACCTAAAAATGATTCCCTTACTTTATCAGATCTGATAAATATAGCCGAAGATGCAAGAAAGGACGGTGAATTTAAAACAGCTAAGAAAAATTATTTAAAAGCACTCGAACTGGATCCTCATAATCCTTTTCTTCTTCAAAGACTGTCGTTGGCGACTTATAAATCAAAACAGCCTGATGCAGAAACGGCTTTACGGGATGCAGAAAAAATTTTGGAGCCTTTGTCCCCTGAAACAGTAACTGATCCGGAAACACTGGGTTTAAGTGGTGCAATAAATAAACGGCTTTATGAAATAACAAAAGACGCTGCATATCTCAAAAGGGCGATCCGGTTTTACGAAAGAGGCTTTTATATTAAGCAGGATTATTATAACGGTATTAATGTAGCGTACCTGTACAATGTTGCAGCGAAAGCAGCTACAGATAAAAAAGAGGCATTGGCATTATATTATCATGCAAACAGGATACGAAAAGAAGTAATAGAGTTATGCCAGGCACTGATAAATAATGAGAATTTTAAAGACCGTTCTGATGGCCAATGGATATATCAAACACTGGCTGAAGCATACAAAGGTGTTGGCGATGACAGAAATTATTCAGAAACTATAAATACGCTGAAACAAAATTATTTTGCAGATCAGTCAGCAGCAGACTCTTTCACTGAACAGATGAATAAGCTTGAGCAGCTTTTACAGGAGCCGGTACTATAGTAACAATCTCTGAGTTTTTTTATCCCTCTTTTAAATAAGCATTCATACTGGTATCTGTGCAATAGAACTTTGATACAATCCTGATAAAAACCACCCGGGTTACCTCGGGTCGGCATTGTTGGTCAACCGCCTCAACGGATTGCTTCGGAGTTCCTCCCTGCAATAACGATTACTCCTTTCTCAACCTTACCAAAAATCCTCCTCCCGGGGCCATATGCACATTCAAAATATCATTAGCAGTTAATGTTTTTTCTTCTATCAGGTAATCCATTGCATTGCGGTCTGCATTAATGCCGTCTTTACAAATGCTGGCGGAGTAATTGCCTTCACTTAGAAAAGAAAGAGGAAGTTGCAGGTCTTTTGCACTCCAGTCGGTGAGGCCTGCAATAAACCAGTTGTTTCCTTTTCTTCTTGCAGTAACAATGTAGTTAGCCAGTTTAGCATCAGGGATAATAGTTGTATCCCAGCTTGTGGGCAGGCTACCCAATAATTCCATAAACTTAGATTCTGTCATGCCCTGTGAAGGGTTGCCGGAGAATATCTGCAGCGGGCTGTCGTACACCACGAACATGGCGAGTTGCTGGCAACGGGTGCCCTGGCTCATTACCTTGCCCCATATCGGCCTGAACTGTGATTGTGTTGCATTGTCGAGCAGGCCGGGCTCATAATCCAGCGGCCCTGCGAGCATGCGTATAAAAGGAATAGTAGCATTGTGTCCCGGTGTGGGTTTATCGCTCCATGCATTGTATTCACTGCCCAGGATGGCTTCGCGTGTAATATTGTTGGGATAAGTTCGGTTAAAACCTTTGGGCGGATAAGCGCCATGAAACATGATCATCAAATGCGCTTTGGCGCAGGCTTCGCTAATACGTTTATAAAAGTTTACAGTGGGCTGGTCATCGCGGTCAATGAAATCAGTCATGATAAAATCAACACCCCATTCCTAAAATTGCTTTAATGCGGAATCAAGCTGGCGGTCAAGTGTCATCGATAATGTCCACATACTGATCTTAATGCCCTGTTGTTTTGCATACGCAACAATCGTATCCATGCTAATGTTAGGGTTGATCTTAAAAAGATCTTTGGTATCACTCCAGCCGGCATCCATCATAATCCGGTCGAAGCCGAAGCGTTTGGCAAAATCGATATAATATTTATACGATGCAGTGTTCACGCCTGAACGGAAAGGAACATTGAATAAATTCACATCAATGATCCATTCATCGGTGCATTTACCGGGATGGATCCAGGAAACATCATCCAGTCTTGATGGTGTTGCCAGGCGATAAACAAGATCGTTCGTTGGTAATTCTTTGTCTTCTCTTGCAATAATAAGCACCCGCCATGGAAAGTTTCTTGTTCCGTTTGTTTTGGCAATATAACCGGCACGTTTGCTTACTACTCTTTCAGGATAATCGCCTTCCACAATTTTTTCTTCCAAGGGATACGGAGCAAAAGCTGTTGAAAAACCATTCTTATTTGTTCCCTGTAAAAACATGCCGGGGTAATCGTCAAGATCAGATTCTGTAATAGCAACTTTAATGTTATTGTTTGTTGAAATAAGAACAGGATTGAACATGTAATCATTTACAGAAAAACTATCCAATTGTTTATGCTGATATAATTCTTCAAAGCTGTTATGAAAAATATCCAGTCCTTCTCTTTTTGTTACAACAGGCGCATAAGCAGATGAAGCATCTGAAAAATTGAATTGTGCAGTTTCGTTTTTAATAATGACAGAATCTTTGAATGACGTTGCAATCCGGTATGCGACACCATCATTGTATACGCGGAAGATCACAGCAAAATTGTTCTTAAAATTTATTGCGAGTTCATTATAAACATCAGGAATATTTTTCCTGCTTACAGGAATTTGTGCAACCATAACTTCCTTTACAGTTTTTGTTTTAGTGGATTTTATTTTCACATCTTTTGATAATGCATTGCCATTGGATAGCAGCATGTCGATCAAAGATTCATTGATGATCTTTTTGCCATCAATAAACAATGAATAAGTGAGTTGATTGTTTGTTTGAATTTCTATTCCGATAGTTTTATCCGGTGATGTTAGCTGAAGTGGTTGCTGTGCAAATGTTTTGGTTATTGCACATGCAATAAAGAATAGCAGGAATATTTTTTTCATTGAGACAAGCTTATGAACGGAAGATACTTATTAAAATGTTTTGTTACTTTCTTTGTCTTGATACAAAGAAAGTAACAAAAGAAAAATCAAGACAAGCCCGATCGCTCCGCGCGTTTTGTCTGACCATCGCCTTGCGGTAAATCGACAAAGGAGATTCGCGAATACAATTAAAAAATAAATAGATACATTGAGCAATGGCAAAGCCCATATTGCTGTAAAGAAGCGGCAGCACCGGTGCACATGAATAACCTAATGCTTTTAAGAAGCACAGTAAAAAGCAAACATCAACAATAATAATTGAATTTAAAACAAGCCCGCATCAATAATGTAAGCCTCATCGAGGGAGGCGTTGGCCGGGACGGATGCGCGGAGCGTTCATGCCGTCCTTGATCTTTTTTGTTACTTTTTTCCATTAAGGGAAAAAAGTAAATAAGTAAGCCAATAAAAAAAATATCTTAAACAACATTTATTATTTAAACAAAAAGCATCAACTCCACTTTAGGGAGTGGGTGCTTTCAAATAGGCCATCTGCCCAAGATGATAACCCTGGTGCACTGTTCTTGTAATAATTACATTAAGCCTGTTGCGGTGCGGCTCTTTCACAAAGTCTTCTGCTGATATAGAATTATGTTTTTCAAACCATTCAGCCGGTTGCATTTTGGTGAAACGATCTGTGAGTGCAGTGTTGATCTCGTTCCAGTATTTTTTTAATTCATTAATTGAAGGAAAGGCTTTGCCGGATTTATCAGGGTTGTCTACAAAGATTTCATCCAGTTCAGGATGCAATCTTTCTCCTAATCCAAGTAGTTTAAACAACGCATCATTTATTGCGGCAAGATGACCTAACAGGTAAGTGCCTGTATTCCGGCCAGGCGCTGTTTCCTGCATTAATTGCTCATCGGAAAGCGCTGCAAGTAATTCATCAGCCCTTGTGTTTTGCAACTGCCATGCGGTGAGCACCATCTTCACAAATAGTGACGGTGAAATTTCGTGGTTCGTATTCATTCAATATAAATTTTGCGATTCAATTGAAAGATACACTGTATAACATTCTCTATCTCTTTATTTTATTGCAACCGGTTCGCTGTAAATAAAATCATCCAGCACTATCAGGTCTCTTGTACCGCCTTCTGAAACATCTGGTATACCTTCTTCAAGAAAACCATCATGCTTTACGATAACTTTTGTGATGCGCTCGCCATGGGTAAAGCGTATGCCAAGAAAGGAAAAATTGCTGCGTGCGTCATGTGGTGACACAAAGAATTTCCCCAGGCTTTTATTATTATCAAAGAATTCCATTGAAGTAGACTTCTCTTCATCCACATCAACAAACACCGCACCGAATGCATCAACAGAAGCGCTCTGTGTAGTGCCTGCCTGTTGAAATTTTACATCCCATTGCGAAGTTTTTGTATTGGCAAATGTATTGTTACCGCTAAATGAGGAAAATTCTGAAGCAGATTCATTATTTACAAATGAAAATGAATTATTACTTACCACGAACGTGCCGGGGGAGTAAGTGAGTCCACGCTGGTTGGCTGCAACAGCATTGCTTGCAGTTGGGTTAAAGAAATCTTCAGGTAATGGTTTATTCAGCATATCAGCAGGTACACCATCCCAGTTTATTTCGCGATGGCCACCGGTAACACCTGGTGTTGTATCAAGCGGACCAAGCAAGCCTTTAAATGCAGTTACTTCATCGTTTATATCGCCTGTTGCCTGTATTATGGTAGCACGTTCTTCCGGTGAGGTATTGTTTTTGTCGCATGACAAAAAAAAGATACTGCCTGAAAGGAGCAATGTGATTGTTACTGTGTTTTTCATACATTAATTTTTAGGGGCACAAATGTCTTTATAGGATTAATACCGGCTTATAACCTAAAAAGTGTAAATCATATCCCCAAAAGCGGTGAGATGAGATACTGGTTGATATAATAAAAGGCCTCTTTAATGAGACCTTTTATTACTATTAAAAATATCATGGGATTGAGTTTATTGAATTGCGTTAGGTTCGCTGTAGAAGAAATCATCCAGTACAACAAGATCAGCAGCACCGCCATCGCTGATATCCTTTACACCTGCGGCCAGTTCACCATTACCGGCTGTTAATTTTACACGGGTAACTTTTTCGTCTTTAAAATACACGCCAAGAAAAGAGAAACTTCCACCTGCGTTTTTCGCTTTAAATATCCCCAGGCTTTTATTCCCGTTGAATAATTCCAGTGTGGTTGAATAAGCGTCATCCACATCAGAAAATACAGCACCAAAACCGTGTACGAACGCATCAGTATTTTCTCCGGGAACTTTAAATATTGCTTCAAAAACATTACTGCCAATTGAAGAGATCATTCTTTTCTTGCTGAAAACTGCAAACTGGTTTGCATAAGAAGCATCTATTTCAGCAAATGAAGTACTGTCAACACGAAACCCTGTTCCTTTATTCACGTACACTAAACCTCTTTTGCGGCCGGCTGGATCTGCAGGGTTTGTGCTATTGAAGAAGTCAACAGGAAAATTGTTTTGATTGGTAAAAGTTGCAGGAACGGCATCCCAGTTTATTTCGCGGCGGCCTGTTGTTTTACCGGGTGTTGTATTAAGCGAATCGCCTAATAAACTTCTGAATTGATTAATGGTGCCAATAATGGAAGCGCTGTCTCCTGATGCAGACAAAACTGTTGCTTCGTCTTGACCCGGTTGGGGGTAGTTGTCATTGTCATCTTTATCGCAACTGGTAATTGTTCCTGCAATGAGAGCAAGCATTGTAAATGTTTTTAAGAATGGTGTTTTCATGATTATTATTTTTTTAATTTTCAGAGTGCAAAAATCTTTTACGCCATCATTTTTTACAATCACCAAAAGCAGTAAAAAGTATCCCTTAAAATGGGGAGAAGTAAGAATAATTTATTTGATAATAGAGTGATTGTTTATTTGAAGCAAATCGACTATAAAGCAAATGTGTGGCCCGTATCGTTATAATATGTAAGTGCTTATATTTTAAAACATTCCCTTAATGGCTACCTGGTGATCATCATTTGTTTTGTATCGATGATTCTCCCATCAACAACCAATGAATAAGTATAAGTGCCGGAGGCAAGTGATGAAGCATTGATGTTCACAATCCCATTGGCCGCACCGGATAACCTGATTTCCTTTATTCGTTTACCGTTAGCATCATTTATAATCAATTGAGCGTTTGTAAATCTTTGCGGAAATGTGTAATAAATTGTTGTTGTATTAGAAAAAGGATTTGGTGCATTTTGCTGCAGGGAGGCGTTGGTCAGTATAATGCTTTTAGAAGATGCCTGTGATACACTGTTTGAATTTACATTGAGCATTGACTCAAGTTTTTCAATTCTTTTTTGCAAATCTTCATTCTGCATTTTCAAATTTTCAAATTGCTTCATTTTCAAATTGAGTGAATCATTCTGTTTTGAAAGTTCCTGCATTGCTTTTACCAGCGGCACAACAAAATTGTCGTAACGCAAACCATACAAGCCATCTTTTGTTTTCGGTTTATCAACGCCACTGAATTCAAAGCCCAGCTTTTTAGCAGCCGCTTCTACTTCCTGCGCTACAAAACCATCGTAAATAATTTTAGCTGATTCTTCTGCGGCCATGTCATTTTCCAAGGCTTCATCTTTATGAAGTTTCTTTATACCTCTCATAAAATAGTCACGAAGGCTTTTTGTGTCAACAGTATAACTAACCGGGCGGAGACTGTTTATAAATGCAAGCCCTGCAACATTCTCTTTAATATTTTTTTTATAACGACCATCAGAAAAAGTTGTCCAGCTAACCTGCCCGCCAATAGATGTTACATCTGTGTTACCTAAACGAACCTGGTTGGAAGCTGTTGCCCGGGCCAGATAACCTATGGATGTAGAATTGCTCACCAGGTCAAAACTGTTGGGACCCGAATAGCTGCCAATTGCAGTATTCTGAGAACCTGTTTTATTAATCTGTAAAGTGCTGTATCCAACACCTGTGTTATGATCGCCGGTAGTATTACCACTAAGCGCACTAACACCCATTGCCGTATTAAAAACACCTTCTGTATTCGAAAAAAGTGCACTAACACCCACTGCTGTGTTAACAGCGCCTTTCGTTGTACTAAACAGCGCTCTTGTCCCTATTGCAGTGTTCTCAAAACATGTTGTAGCATTGAAAAGGGCTTTTGAGCCTACTGCAGTTGTATAGCTTTCATAAGAAAAAATATCACCGGTAAAATTATACAACACCGAATCACCTATAGCAACCGTATTAGTATTTCTTACACTTCTAAACAAAGACATTGTGCCCAGTGCAACATTTGAGTATCCCCTGGTGTTACTGTACATGGCATATTTTCCGATGGCTGTATTATCATTCCCTGTTTCATTTTGCCATAGTGCAGAATAACCATATGCTGTATTATTATTGCCGACTGTGTTATTATATAAGGTCCAGGTTCCGCTTGCTGTGTTAAATGAACCAGATGTGTTAAAATACATAGAGAGGTAACCATTAACTGTATTATCACGGCCTGAAGTATTATTATAAAGCGCGCTGTAGCCATTTGCTGTATTATTAGCACCTGATGTAATGCTTCCAAGTGTATATTGCCCCGTTCCTGTGTTATTCATCCCTGTTAAAGAGGCCTTGCCTGCGTCAGTACCTATAAAAAAATTACCGGTACCAGGTGCATACAACGCGGCTTTTTTATTGAGATAAAGGCTGTTGGTAATATAAATATTTCTCCAGCCAAATGCATTGCTGCCAAGGTCTTTTGTGTTGTTGATATCAGGCAGCAGGTTTTGATTGATAGCCGTAGGTGATGTGAGGTTTGATAACGACCGGTTAGATTGCGCATTACCCTTGATTAAACTGCATATAACAATCAACATAGATATACTTAAGTATAATTTTGTTTTCATATTTAGCTTGATTAGGGCCTTTCTGAATTGCGAACGGTCAGTTGTGAGTAAATGACATACTCACAACTGAGTTCACTGTTTATACAAGGTTAGCGGGTTTATTTTGCAACCATCATTTGCTTTGTGCTGATCACTTTTCCATTAACTACTAAAGAATAATTGTATGTGCCTGGTGTAAGTACAGAAGCATCTATATTGATCGTGCCTTTACCTGGAGTTACATTTACCTGTTTCATGGTTCTTCCGCTTCTGTCTGTGATGATGATCTGTGCAGAAGAAATTATCGATGGTATATTGTAGCCTATAGATGCTGAGTTGGTGACCGGGTTAGGTATATTTTGTTCCAGTGATGCATCCGTTAATACTATGTTGGTTTTCCCTGCTCCTGAACCAGTGCTTTGACTCCCTATATTCAACATCGTTGTTATCCGCATAATATTTGTTTTCAAATTTCCGATTTCTGATTTCAGGCTGTCATTCTGTTTCATTAGTTCCTGTAAGCCTTTTATTGCAATTACACCAAAGCCGCTGTAATCCATTGTATAAACATCTGTATTGTTTTCTTTAAATACAGTATGTGATACAAGTGCCGGAAATATTTTCATTACATCCTGTGCAATAAATCCATCATGATCCTGCTTTTCTGTTGCTTTTTTAAACTGGTATGTAGAAGGCTTAAGCTGTTTAATCTTTTCCAATACTGAAGACATGGGCCGGATATTTGTTTTCAGCCTTTCATCAGACAAAGCCAAATACTGACCGGTGGGAAATGAAATTTGACCAAGGAGTGCACCATCTCTTATAAAGTTCAACGGGCTGTTTCCTGCACCCGTAAAAAGTGACCACTCAATTCCGGGATTATTTGAATTCTCTATTGCCAGGCCATTCAGCAAATTGTTACCGTGAACAATTTTTACTTTAAAGTTTTCGGTATTTGTTGTTCCTATGCCTATGCTTTTATGTGCCAGGTCAACGGTCATAGCACTTATGCCGCCGCCAAGGAAATCCAGTTTGTCACCTAACGTATATTGAAGTCCGAAATTTGGAAACTGGGGCGAATAGGCGAATACCATACGGCTTGTGTTCACCACTCCTGATTCATAAATAAACATCATAGGTTTTGGGTTCGCACCTGCGTTGGAAAACTGGATAGGTGTTTGATCAGAATTGATCCTGAAAACACCATTGGCTTTAAGCGACATGCGCGATACATTGTTGGAAATAAAATTAACATCGTGCGCGCTCGTTGTTCCTAATTTTCCGGCTGCAGTGAGTGCATTGCCGTTTGTTTTCCAGTTTTGAACAGTTTGTGCTTTTAATGAACTGCTGCCTAAAATCGCAGCAAGAGAAAAAAGTAAAATGGTTCTGTTTTTCATGATTATATTTTTAGTTGATGAAAAGATTAGCTGTGCGTATTTGCATACACAGGTATATAGGTGATGTTTTTGTTTTGCTTAAGAAAAACTTAGAAAGCGATCAGCATTATTTGTTCGACAGGCATCATTAATAACGAGGTGCAAATATGATATAGAAAAATGCCTGTGACTATTCCCGAAAGTTGTGAGTTGATGTAACCAAATGTGGTTAGGTTACTGAAATCTTTTATCAGTAAGTGCATTCAGAAAAGCTTCCAGGTCTGCTTTTTCTTGTTGTGTCAGATTCAAAGGCTTTGCAAATAAGCTGTCTATACCGATAGCGTCGGGAACAACTTTCCGGGGATCATTATAAAACTCTATTACTTCTTTCAAAGTTTTGAACATGCCATTATGCATATAAGGCCCGGTTACAGCAACATTGCGTAGTGCAGCCACTTTAAATTTCCCAATGTCTGCAGTATCATATGAGATAATCATCCTACCGCTATCATTCAGCTCTTTGCCATTGAACAAACCAATATTGCGGAATTCGTTTGTGGTAAAATTTGATCCGAAATGACATTGGCTGCATTTCCCTTTTGTATTGAAAACAATAAATCCTCTTTTTACCGCATCATCAACAGCAGTTGAATCATCATAGAACTTCCAGGTATCAAAAGGACTGTCGCTTGTTTCCAGTGTGCGTTCAAAAGCGGCAATAGCGATGGCAAGATTTTCTTTTGTTGGCTTGCTGTTGAAGATTTTCTGAAAGTATATTTTGTATTTATCATCCTGTTGCAACCGCATCAATGCTTCATTTATTGATAAATTCATTTCGACAGGATTTTCAATTGGAGCCAGGGCCTGTTCTTCCAGGTTCTTCGCTCTTCCATCCCAAAAAAAACTGACTGTAGAGCAACGTTCATTGCAGAAGGCGTATTCCTTACACCCTTTGCTTCGCCTGTGCCAACACTCACAGCCGATGTATCTGCAAAAGCGAATGCAGGTTTATGACAACTGGCGCAACTGATCGTATTGTCTTTTGAAAGGATAGCATCAAAAAACAATAATTTACCCAGTGCCTCCTTGTCTTTAGGTTCATCGTTGTTGAAAGAAGCGAGGAGAAGCATTAGTACAATTGTTATTGCACTAATAACAATATATTTTTTCATCCGGAAATATTTGAAAATTTAAACCAATCATTCAAATGGTATAACCATACTGTGCAGCTCATGGTAAGAACGTTTTGGATGTATGCCTTGAGGAAGATTCGGCACCACATACTTTGCAAACCACTCATCTGATTCTTTTTTGGAAGTCCACACTTCTGTAACCTGCCATCCGTCTTCAACCGGGTGGGCACAATGCATAATAAAACCCGGCGCTTGCTTAATAAGCTCACGAACTGCGGTTAAAACACTGTCATAACCTTCCTGTGTTTGTTTTTTTACTTTAACGGAAATAAGTACTGCCATAATTTTTGTTTTATTGATTTAATTAGAAATAACTGTATGTATTCATTATTCATTGCTTACTGATCACTGCTTGCTGATCACTCATATAATACTCATCTTTTCACCCGGCCCATTACAAGTCTTTGCATGCCTTCTTTACGTTGAGTGCAACCGTCATTGATCACTACGAAACGCAATGAGTCTGCATTGCTGAAAAAAACAATTTTATACATAGCAGTTACACCATTGCAGCCATTGTCTTTGAAGGTAAGAGTGCTGTCTAGTGCGTTGTATGAATAAGTGCCGCTTACAAAAGGCTTTTTGTTTACATAACCTTCAAACGTGTTATCATTTTTAAATATCACACCGGTGATATTTCCTTTTTCTGAAGGCATGGTTTCCCATCTGCCGGTAAGGTTGATTGCTGATGCCAGGGCAATAGATATTATGCCGATAATGACTGTTTTCATGTTAGCTGTTTTATTATTATGATTTTGGAGCTTAGAAAAATGAACCAGGTACTAAAAACTGAAAGTCTCAATAGGAATTGATTTGCATACTTCAGGCTTGCTTTTCTTCCTCAGTTCTTCATTAATATAGAAAGTGCATAATTCTTCCGGATTGTACATATCAAAATCCTTTTTCAGTTTGTCTACATTGTTTTGATATATTGTATCTGAAAAAATTTTTTGCACTGCTGCTTTTATCTGTTCAGGCTTTGGTCTTTCTGTGCGAAGATTGATGCCCAGTTTAAAATATTCAACCCTTGCATTTATCTCTGCCTTGCCTTCATGTATACCGGCAACAACCATCGGTAATTTGTTTTGAATACCTAGCATCACTCCGCCGTATCCGCCATTTGTAATGTATACATTGGAATAAGGCATTACTTCAGAAAAAGGGATGAAGTCTTCAATAATAATATTATCGTACGCATATTTTTTCTTTAGCTCGTCCGTTTTAGAACCTCCTGTTGTTGCTATAACGAGGTAATCAGAATTTTTAAATGCTTCCAGTGTTGGTACCAATAATTTAGAGTTATCTTTTTCAACGGTTCCCTGTGTTACCAGTATTACTTTTTTATACCGCTTCAGTTTCTTATCATACCAGGAAGATTTTTTGCCGGAAGATTGAAATGGCAATAAAGCTCCAATAAAGCGAATGTTCTTTCCAAGATCGCTTCTTGTATATTCAAAACTTCTGGTACCGCTTTGTAACAGTAAAGTTGCTTTGCGGGTCACCATGTCAAAAATATTGCTGCCTTCCATCTTAAGTCCATGATATTTCAAGATGGATTTCATTAGCATTGTGGGTCTGCTGAATAAAACTTTATCAAGAAGAAATCTCAATGCATCTTGTTTTCTTCTTCCCAAAAACGTATTTACAGGTGTTAGGCCCAAACCTGCCGGGGCCAGGTCTTTTGATGTTTCGGTAAGTGGTAAAACCCCGATTGAGATGACAGGTATATTCATTTTCTCCTTTATAAAAGGGATCGGCATGAATGCACAATCACATACCACTATATCAAAAAGAAATGAACGGTATATATTTTTTATATCTTCAAAATATTCAACGGAACGCAATACAAAATTGTTGATCATGTCAAAGCACAACTTCTTCACCAGACCTTTTATTTTTTTTCTTTCAGGAAACATTTCATCAAGATTGCTGCCGTTTAAATCCAGCGCTTTTTGAAAAGGATAATGTTGAATCTGCAGTTTTTTTAATTTATCGGCATATAGAGGAGAAGTGTACCAGCGTACATCATATCCCAGGTTTTGCAGGTGAACTGCAAGTCCCGTAAGCGGATTTACATGCCCATCTGCAGGTACGGTAGCAAATAAAATTTTTTTACCTGGTTTTCGAAAATGGCTTGTGTTATCAGCTTGCAGATCAATTTCATTTAAAGCAAAGCGCTGTTTCATATTTGGCAATTTTTTTAAGAGCGCAAATTTGAAACAATCATCTCCTCTTTACTATAACCAAATAGTGTATTTATTCTAACCGAAAGTGGGGAGAATGTAAGAAGGTTGATTATAAAAAGCGCCTGCTCTGATATTAAAATAATGTGAGTTCAGATACAAATTCATATCTTATGAAAGTTATGCTTTCTGTTATTTATCATAAGTTGAACCGTTACCTCAACGCGGCGAGGCCTCTTGGGTTGCGTTTAAATATGAGATGTCTCCTGACTATCTTTTCCCCGAATTCGCTTTAAAATATCTCTTCAATAGCTGCCGGTAAAAATGTTGCAAGTGAAACACTATTCATTATTTTTAATTCTTCTTTGAACGTCGTTTCGTTATCTAAAAATCTGAAGATGCTGACGGGCGGATTTTTTTGAAAGAGTTGCGCAAATAATTTATCACCGGGCATTTTTTTATTACACAAAACATTTAAGAAAATCCCATCGTATAAACGAAATCTTTTTTCTGTAAGAGATTCTTTTACTAAAGGATTTTTATTGCTGATCAGTGCATCAATAATTTTTACAGTATGTTTTTGTATGAATTGGTAGGAATAACCGCTGCTCGCTTTTGTTTGTCCACCCGCGATCCCTATATTAATTATCCTGTTGTCTCCTTTCGAAAAATTGTAATTAGTCATTGGAATAACACCAAATTCAGTGTGTGTTATTGCATAATTCTTCAATTGCAAAACAGTTTCCACATAATGTTTTAAAGCTTCATCATATTCCTTCTGCGGTAAAACTTCATCCGTAAATAAAGTATATTCTACCAATGCTTTATTTTTTGCCAACGGTAACGTATAAATAAATGTAGTGCCTTTTTCCTGGTTGATTCTAAAGTCCATGAAAGTTGCAATACGTTCATCAAAAACGTTTTTATCTGTCTCAATCAGCCAGCCTTTAAAATGCTGTAATAAAACATAATTGTCTTTTTTCAGAATTGCCTTTCGCTTCCAGTCATTAAAAAATATGCTGTTGAAAATATAGCCGGCGCTGTATTCATTTGTTGTGGTTCTTAATACCGCTGTAGTTTCTTTGTTTGTCACCGAAAATGCCTCTTCAAACAATATCTCAATATTAGAATGTTGTTTAGCTTCATTTAAAACAGTGCTGTACAAATCTATTCCGCGTATCATTTTGTACGTAAAGGGATCCAGATCAAAGCGGGCAGAAAAGCCGGTCGAGTAAAAATCTATCTGCTTCCACTGATGATGTACAATATCCTGAAACAAACCGGGTTGCTGTTCCCAGAAACACCAGGTTCTGTCATTCACATCTTTCCGGTTCTTATCGATCAACAAAATTTTTTTATTACTGAAATATTCATGCTGCATCATCCTGCGCAGCAAGCTTAAACCTGCGCAACCTGCTCCGGCAATTATATAATCATAGGTAATGCTGCTCATTTTGAATGTGGTTCTTAATATAAATCTACATCAGAATATAATATCACTATGGAGAGTCATACGCAATAAGGTGAATAACCTGGCTATTATAATAATACAATCTTCCATTAGTGGAAAGATATTTTTTCTGTGTTGTTTTATCTTTTAAGAATTTATCTGTGAACACCTTTATTTCATCGTGAGTTTTGGTGGGATTGCCATCATAAGGTTTGAGTGAGTGCACATAGCTTTTTATATTTTCAATGTATGCAGTTAAGCAAAGATCACTGCCGGCAAAAATATCTGCAGTTATAATGCGGTTACCTGCAATAGCAATAAAACCCGCATAACTGCTATCACTTTCTTTCATTTTGTTTACAAAGAAATGCAGGTACGATGTGTCATAAAAGATACTGTCATTATATGCAGCCAGGTAAGCAGATGTTTTATTTTTTTTATTCTTTTCAAGCAGTGCTGTATCTATCTGTTTCCATACCCTGCTTTGCCTTTTTGATACATCAATCTGTTTACGTACACCGGCATCGGCAGTACCGGCATGTTTAAACGTTTTCGCTTTATCATCCCATCTTCCTTTCTCAACACAAAAAACCTGTACATAGTTTTTTCTTTTCCCTTTTGGGATAATTGTGGTTTCACCAAAGGCACGGTCCTGTTTTCCGCCCTGTACCATCTCTCCGCTCATAAGCATCACATTATTTTGCGAGCGGTTCCTGATTATAAGTGTTGATACATCAGCACCGCCTTCTGTTATTTCTTTTACCGTTATTTTATGCCTGCTTAAAGCCTCACCAAAACTTATAATGTTGCCATTGAAAACGGATTTGTCTGCGTTGCTGTTGCTATCGTTTCCAACACCTTTAAAACGTATTGGAATCAATTGCAGTTTTTTAAAAGTCCATGGACTATCATATTGTACGCTTAATTCGTTATAGGTGAGCTGTGCAATGGTTACTGCGTGAAAAACAAACATCATCACTACAAAAAAATAACAACGTGTATTAAGCAGAAGTTTATACATGCACCTGCAATCTTAAAGAGCACAAGATAAAAGAAACTTATTGTTATAATTCGTTATAAGTTATAAAATAGAAAACCGGCTGGAAGCCGGCTTTTAAAAATTATCTTCAAATAAAAGGGCCGCTTAAAGAAGCAGCCCAATAAGTAGAATTATATGCTACTTATGAGACAAAAAAAGAATTACTGCATGCCACCACTCATCTGTGACGCATCAGTGCCGTTCTGATTTCTGTTCTGGCGTTTGAAAAGTGAGACGTCCATCTTTCCAAAACGATAAGAGAAGTTCAGGCGTACTAACTGCGGATTGTTCAACCTGTAATAATCCTGGTAGAAACCATCGCTGAATGATATCTGGTGACTTGCATTTGTTCTGAAAATATCATTCACACTAAGCGTAAGGGCACCTGCCTGGTTTTTAAAAAATGTTTTCTTTATTGCAATATCGGTTGACCAGAAAGGTTTGATATAACCCTGCGATGCAGTCTGAGCTGACTGCGGAGGCCCGAACATCTGGCGGCCCTGGTTAACCGGTAAATTTGTTTTGCTTTGATAAGTGGCTGAAAGCTGTATAGTGAAATTGCCCGGGATCTTGAAATTATTATTCCATTTTCCAAACCAGCTCAGCAAAGCATCCTGTGATATTGCATTCAGGTTATCTGCATTGATCTTTGATTTGTAAATATTGATATTTAGATTGAAATCCCACCACTTCTTTACATAGTCTACTGTTGTAAACTCACCACCATAAGAATAAGCAGAATTTGCATTTTCATACGAGTTAATCACTTCAATTTTATCCAGAGCAGGATTGTATTCAGGACTCTGGTAACTCGTTATAAGTGCATCAGTGTGTTTGTAATAAAGCGATGCAAGGAAGGTATTATTCTTGCCATACGTTTTGTTGTATGATACTTCAAATGAACTGGTAAACTCAGGACGCAGGTCAGGATTACCGCGTGTAATATACAAGCTGTCGCTTCTGTCAGTATATGGAATTAACTGAAAGAAGTTAGGTCTGTTTACGCGGCGTGAAAAATTCGCCTGCAACTCCTGCCTGTTCTCTAATTTATAACTTAAGAAAACAGAAGGGAATAAACTAATAGGGTATGTGTTGGTAAATTTACCGGTATCATTTAATATACCTGTGTAGTTGCTGCTTTCGGCGCGGAGCCCAACCTGGTAACCAAATTTCTTAATGGAGCTTGTAACAGTAGCATACGCTGCATAAACATTATTTGTATTATTATAATCTATGCCGGCTTCCGGTACTTTAACGGCGTCAGAACCACTTACATAATAGGTTTGGTTATTGTTGTAAACTTTATTGATTTGCGCTCTTAAACCGGTTTCAAGCTTCAGGTTTTTTGTAATTGGATTTACATAATCTGTTTGAACAGTTAGAAACTGGTTCTTACCTTCAGATACCTGGTGCTGGTTGCTGGTACCAATAAAATTGCCATTAACATCGAATGTATTGCTTGTGATATATTGATCGCCTTCGTTCCTGCCGCCAAAATAGTTAACGTCTGCAGTAAGCTGGTGCCCATCTTTAGTGAAATTATGTATCACTCCTGCCTGTGCTCCCGTTCCGTTAAAGACCCTGTCGCTGTTTGAAGTTCGGTCACCCGTTAAACTTACGGTATGGTCATAATAATTGCTGTCTGATGTAATATCGCTTGTGGTAGTGGGTTTAAACTCACCGTGCACTTTTGTACCTGAAATAGACAGCGTGGTTCTGTTGGTAACAAAATAATCAAGCCCTAACCTGCCAAACATAAAAGCACCATTATTTTTGGTGACAGTCTGCTGATGGCTGCGCATATCTCTAATATTCAACGTATCAAAATAATAAAGCTGGTCGGTAGTTCCATTCGTGAGGCTTCTTCTTTTGTTAACCATAGCTGCTGCGGTTAAATTAATCTTGCCCTGTCTTACACTAAAATTGCCACCGCCGTTAAAACCACCTCTGCTGTCAACTCCTGCCATTAAATTGCCGTTATAACCTGTTTTCTTATTTTTCTTAAGAATAATATTAAGAATACCTGCATTACCACCGCTGGCATCATATTTTGCCGAAGGGTTTGTAATTACTTCCACGCTTTGAATAGCATCTGCCGGTATCTGGTCTAATGAAAGCGTTGTTGGCCTGCCATCTATATATATCTGTGGCGTAGCATTACGCAGTTTTACGTTACCATCTATATCCACCTGTAAAGAAGGCACATTTTTCATTATATCAATTGCAGTTCCACCAGCACTTACAATGTTTTTATCTACATTGAATGTTTTCTTATCAATATCCATTTTTAAAGCGCCAGTGGAAGCTGAAACAGTAACGGTTTGTAAAGTATTAACATCAGGTAACAGTTTAATATTACCGAGGTCTTTATCAAGAGAGCCCATCATTCCGCCCATTTGGTTGCCCTGACCATTTTCTGATGCATTGCCTCCCTGTTGTTTTGGCTGGAAGCTGATCTTTTGCTCATACTCTTTAAACCCAACGGCAGAAATTTTCATGGTAATGCCAAACAAAGGCAGGTCGCTGAAATCAAATTCTCCATTAGGTTTGGTAGTTGCACCTGTAAAAAGTATTTGCTTATTTTTCTTGCTGGTACTGTCAAATTTATTCTGAAGTAATACTATAGAGGCGTCTGCAACAGGTTTGCCGGCGCTGTCTATAACCTTTCCGTAGATATGCCCGATGCTGGGCGGTTTTTGCATTCCTTTGGCATTTCCACTGCCGCCTCCAGGAAACTGTGCAAAAAGCTGTGCTGTAAAAATGAATGTTAATGCTACAAGTAATAATTTCTTCATATCTGTTGCTTGTTATCGGCACAAAATTATATCGCTACATAAGCGAAACTTTTTAAATGAGACAAGCGGATGAAAATATGCGACAAAAGGAATTTAATACCTGCAAAACAGTAGGATCACTTATTTCCTGTAAGAGCAGCAATGGCATCTTTATAATTATCGCCTACCGGTATTTCAATATCGTTGATAAACACACTGTTTTTTCTGATTGATGTTATATATTCTTTTGAAACGATGAACGATTTCTGTACGCGGATGAACATGGATGAAGGCAGTTGCTCTTCAATAGCTTTCATGGTGAGGCGTGCAACGAGCGGTTTAGATGAACTTTTCAAATGTATTTTTAAGTAATCTTTCAGACCTTCTATCCACATGATATCTGAGAATACAACTTTAACAAGGCTGTAGTCAGCATTTATAAAAAAATAAGAAGGTGTTTCTGCGCCTGTTTCTTTTTTTGTTTTGAGCTGGTGTAATTCCCAGGCTTTATTGCAGGCTTTAATAAATCTTTCAAGCGACACCGGCTTTACCAGGTAATCAACCACATTCAGCTCATAACCTTCCAGGGCATATCTTTCATAAGCGGTAATAAGAATGAACATAGGTTTGGTTGTAACTGTTTTAATAAACTGTATTCCTGTTAAGCCCGGCATTTGTATGTCAAGAAAAATAAGATCGACCGTTTCTCCCTGCAAAACGCGCATGGCCTCAATAGGATTATTACACGAAGCGATGAGTTTCAGATAATGGACCTGGCTTATATTATCTTCAAGCAGTTCAAGTGCAAGTGGTTCATCATCAATAGCAATACAGTTAAGCATTAATGCAAATTTATTTGAAGAGAAACGGTAAACCAGCCATCTTTTTTATTTATCAGCAATGCATGATTTCTGCCATAAAGCAAATTAAGCCTTCGCTGCACATTATTTAATCCAATGCCTGAATTTTTGTCTTTGCAGCCATTAGTTTCGTCATTATACCGGTTACTTACAATTAATTGTAATATGCCATTATTTACTTTTAGTTCAATCTTAATTTCGGCATCTTTAATAATGCCTGTGCCATGTTTAAAAGCATTTTCAACAAAGGGAACAAGAAGCATAGGTTCAATTTCGTTGTCACCATCAATATTATTAAAGGATGCGCACAGCTTTACATTTTTTCCGAAACGTTGCTGCTGCAGGTCAATATAACTTTGAATATATTCAACTTCTTTTTCAAGCGGAACTTTCTGCTCATCAGTTTCATACAGCATATAACGCATAAGGGATGAAAGCTTTATAAGAGAAGGCTCCAGCAGGTCTGATTTTTTCCGCGCCAATGCAACCATATTGTTTAACACATTAAACATAAAATGCGGGCTTACCTGCGATCTTAAAAACAAAAGCTCGGTTTTTAAGTTTTCTGTTTCCCGTTCCCGGGCAAGTTTAGTGGTATGTTCTCTTTCAAGCAGCATGTAATAAGCCGTACTTCCTGCCAGGATAAAAAAGTAAATAAAAATATTATAAGTGAAGAAGTTGATGGTCTTGAACGGAAACTGTATGACGAACAATTTAAAATACAGCCAATGCAAAAAATATATGGCAGTAAGGGCCAAAATATGTAAAGTGATAAACTGTGGCACTTTTTTAGTACGTACTACAAGAGGTAGAAACAGGTAGGCGTTCAGGTAGAATAATCCTACCCAAAAAGCACTGCTGATAAAATAAAAATATTGCAAGGCTGCATCTTCGGGTTGAGCGGCTCTATGTTCATTTTTATAAGATGTTCGCAGAAAAAAAGGAAGTGAAAACAACACGGCCCAACACACGGCATGCAACAATATTACCACCCATTTTTTGCCCTTAAAACTAAATTTCATTTCATCAAAGTACTTAAGAATTCAGTGAATAGAAACAGAATTGATAAACATTGCGACAAAATCAAAATTTATATAGATGAAATCAGTATTAAACAACGAAGAGATATACCTTGAGAATAAACCGTGAGTGTATTACCGGCTTAAGTTAAAGGCTTTAAAAAATTTATTTGTTTTTTATTTTTTTGTGTAACATTGCAGCGGAAACAAGCACATAGTCCAATCAAAATCACACTCGCCTGTTTTCTTTTTAACCAAAAAATTTCTTCCAAACAGTTTCAAAAAAGTTTTGAGAAATTAATTATTCCAAAAGGATTATTTTTTTATGTACGACATTCTTCAATTGAACGACATGCTGGTGCCAGAGCTTCTCGATATAGCTGAGCACCTCGATATTGCTGATGCCAGGCAACTTGATAAGCAAGGGCTTATTTACCGTATTCTTGATAAGCAGGCTTTAACACCTGCATCAAACGGCACCTCTGAAAAACCAAAACGCAAACGTACCGTTAAGGCAAACACTTCGAATACTACCGAAGAGGCTGAGGTCATGACAGAGGCACCTGGTAAAATGCAAAAAGAAGCCAAGCACACATCCAAAGAAAAAACTCCGAAAGACGAAGGTGCAAAAGAGGAAAAGCCTAAACGCGCCCGTATAAAAGTAAAACCGGCTGAAAAGGTGGTAAATGAAGAAGAGACCTCCGGAGAAGATACTGCATCTGTGGCAGATGAATACACTGATGTTGATGATACGCTCACACAGATAGGAGCTAATTTGCTTAGTATGCTCGGTGATGATGAGCCTATTATTTATCCCGATGAGACGGATATTGCTGAACCATCTCCGGGCAAACAATCAGGCCGCAAAGAACCAGCTTTTAATGTTGAATTTGATGGTGTGATACAGGCCGAAGGCGTTTTGGAAATGATGCCTGATGGCTATGGATTCCTGCGTAGCAGTGATTACAACTATCTTTCTTCCCCTGATGATATTTATGTTTCTCCTTCCCAGATAAAACTATTTGGATTAAAGACCGGCGATACCGTTTTTGGTGCGGTACGCCCTCCCAAAGAAGGTGAAAAATATTTTGCTTTATTAAAGGTTGAAACAATCAATGCTAAAAGCCCTGATGAAGTAAGAGACCGTGTTCCTTTCGATTATCTTACCCCGCTTTTCCCGTTCGAAAAGCTTAGTTTATTTACTACTCCATCTGATTATTCAACCAGGATAATTGACCTTTTTACTCCGATAGGTAAAGGCCAGCGCGGATTGATCGTAGCCCAGCCTAAAACCGGTAAAACCATGTTACTGAAGGCAGTGGCTAACGCAATAGCGGCTAACCATCCGGAGTGTTATCTGATGGTGGTTTTGGTGGATGAGCGACCTGAAGAAGTTACAGATATGGAACGCAGTGTAAAAGCTGAAGTTATTGCCTCCACTTTTGATGAGCCTGCAGAAAAGCATGTGAAAGTTTCTACTATAGCTTTACAAAAAGCAAAACGTCTCGTTGAATGTGGTCATGATGTAGTGATCCTGCTCGATAGCATTACCCGTCTTGCCCGTGCCCATAACACCGTTGCTCCGGCCAGTGGTAAGGTACTAAGTGGCGGCGTAGAAGCCAATGCCATGCAAAAGCCAAAACAATTTTTTGGCGCAGCCCGTAAAATTGAGAACGGAGGCTCTTTAACCATTCTCGCTACTGCATTAATTGATACCGGTAGCAAGATGGATGAAGTAATATTTGAGGAATTTAAAGGTACCGGTAATATGGAATTACAGCTTGACAGAAGGCTGGCTAATAAGAGAATTTTTCCCGCCATTGATCTGGTTGCTTCTTCTACCCGTCGGGATGATCTGCTGCTTGACAGGGATGTATTACAACGCATGAACATTCTTCGCTTGTATATCAATGATATGAATACAGAAGAAGCAATGACAGAATTACTAAAACGCATGCGTGGTACCAAAAGCAATGAAGAGTTTCTGGCCAGCATGAACGGCTAATATTATATTATTTTGATATAACAATAAGGCTGTTTCTTTTGAAGCAGCTTTTTTATGTGCATAAGCGACACATTCAGGTATTATTTAAGATTTTGAGTCGATAGTTTAAATACAGGCAGGTAAGTAATAGAAGTATCTGCCATTTTAACACCTTTATGTCGCATGGCATAATCATTGACCTAAAGCGATATAACTCAACTTTTTTAAAGAAATAATATGGGAAAAATAATAGGTATTGATTTAGGTACTACAAATAGCTGCGTAGCAGTTATGGAAGGTAACGAGCCGGTTGTTATTGCCAACGATGAGGGCCGCCGCACTACTCCGTCTGTTGTGGCGTTTTTAAAAAATGGCGAACGCAAAGTAGGTGATCCTGCAAAAAGACAGGCTATCACAAACCCTCATAACACTATTATGAGTGTTAAACGTTTTATGGGCCGCCGTTACGATGAGGTTGGTGAGGAAATAAGCCACTGGAGCTATAAAGTGGTTAAAGGCGATAATAATACAGTACGTATAGATATTGATGGCCGCATGTATACACCGCAGGAAATCTCTGCTATGATCCTGCAGAAAATGAAAAAAACCGCGGAAGACTATCTGGGCCAGGAAGTGCATGAAGCCGTAATTACCGTACCAGCTTATTTTAATGATGCACAAAGACAAGCTACCAAAGAAGCTGGCGAAATTGCCGGTTTAAATGTGCGCAGAATTGTGAACGAACCCACCGCTGCAGCACTAGCTTATGGTTTGGATAAAAAACATGCCGATCAGAAGATTGCAGTATTTGACCTTGGTGGTGGTACTTTCGATATTTCTGTACTTGAATTAGGTGATGGCGTATTCGAAGTAAAATCAACTAATGGTGATACCCATCTTGGTGGTGACGACTTTGATAAAGTGATCATGGACTGGCTGGCTGATGAATTTAAAAAACAGGAAGCACTTGATCTTCGTAAAGACCCCATGGCTTTACAACGTTTGAAAGATGCTGCTGAAAAAGCAAAGATTGAGCTGTCATCTTCATCAGAAACTGAAATTAACCTGCCATATATTACTGCTGTTGACGGTGTCCCCAAGCACTTGGTTATAAAACTTTCAAGGGCAAAATTTGAACAGCTTTCAGATAATTTATTTGCAAGATGTTTGAAGCCTTGTGAACAGGCATTAAAAGATGCAGGGTACAGTGCTTCACAAATTGATGAAGTGATATTGGTGGGTGGTTCTACACGTATTCCTAAAGTACAAGAAATGGTAGAGAAATTCTTCGGTAAAAAACCGCACAAAGGTGTAAACCCCGACGAAGTAGTTGCCGTTGGTGCAGCAATCCAGGGCGCTGTGTTAACAGGGGAAGTTAAAGATGTGTTGTTGCTAGACGTAACACCACTTACATTGGGTATTGAAACACTCGGTGGTGTGTTAACGCCTATGATACCGGCCAACACAACTATTCCAACCAAGAAAACAGAAGTATTCTCTACCGCCAGCGATAACCAGCCCGGCGTACAAATACATATTCTGCAGGGTGAAAGAAGTTTGGCAAAGGATAATAAGAGCTTAGGTATATTTAACCTTGATGGCATTCCTCCTGCACCACGGGGTATACCGCAGATCGAAGTAACATTTGATATTGATGCGAACGGTTTGATTCATGTAAGTGCAAAAGATAAAGGCACAGGCAAAGAACAAAAAATTCGTATTGAGGCTGGCAGCGGCCTGAGCAAAGAAGAAATCGAAAAGATGAAGACCGATGCAAAAGCCCATGAAGCAGAAGATAAGGCAGCCCGTGAAAAGATCGACAAACTTAACCAGGCAGACAGTTTGATCTTCCAAACAGAAAAACAATTAAAAGAATTTGGTGATAAAGTCCCTTCCGATAAAAAGGTACCTATTGAAGCTGCATTGAATAAATTGAGAGATGCGCATAAGAGCCAGAATGTAAATGCTGTTGATACAGCCATGAATGAATTAAACCAGGCATGGACGGCAGCAAGCGAAGAGCTATATAAAGCACAACAGGCAGGTGCTTCAGCTCAGGGCGGCGGCGGTGCACAACCTAATGAAAACGGTAATGCGCAAGGTACTCAATCTGGCGCGGAGAATGTAACTGATGCTGAGTTTGAGGAAGTGAAATAGCCCTGTTTTAATAAGGATTTATCGGATTAAAAGATTTACGTAATTATATTTTAAGCCTTCCCCGATTTTCGCGGGAGGGCTTTTTAGTTTAAAGAATTGTAGATAAGTTTCGTACTCATCTACTATAAATAAAAAAGAGCCCGGATTAAGGGCTCTTTTAATGCGATGATATAACAAATTACCACCTTCTGCTGTTGTTGCCGCTGTTGCTGAAAGATCTCCTGTTATTATTGTTAGATCTTTCTTCTCTTGGCCTTGCAATGGTTACGCTTATTGTCCTGCCTTCAACAACTGCACCGTTTAATTCTTTAATAGCTTTTTCAGCTGCGTTGTCATCAGACATTTCAACAAAACCAAAGCCACGGCTGCGGTTAGTGAATTTGTCAGTAATTACTTTGGCAGAAGTAACTTCTCCGTACTCCTCAAAGTATTCTCTCAGGTCTTCATCCTGTACGCTGAAGCCTAAGTTTGAAACATAAATGTTCATTTGTGCTTATAATTTAAATTAGAAAATTCTGAGAAAATAACGTTGTAAAGAAGGGATGTAACTATTAGCAGAAAAAAATCTGTAGCAGAAAATCTGATTCAATTACTAAGACTATAAACTCAAATTCGTGTGCAAATATAGGGGTTAAATATTAAAAAAGGGTTTGATCAGGACCAGCAACGGCAAGTTTTAACGAATGTATCTTTTCCAACTGTCGCGGCCTTCTCATTCTATATAATTTAGTAATAACAAGAGAAACACGGCTGTGTTTTCTATTGCGCTGTTGAAATTTTATGCAATGCCGAACCTTTCATTGCATAACTGTAATGTTTTCGAAATAGAATAACCGCTTTCTTCAAATGCTTTTTGAAATGCGGAAGGAGTTATATTATACTTTTTTGCCCAATATGCAACTTCTTTTGAATGGTTGAAATTAACCTGGGTACTCTCACTTAATTTAACCTTTGCCTGTGTCATTAATCTTAGTTTTTAAAAGGGGGTCAAATTACATGCCTTTATCTTTAACCTGCAAATATTGCTGAAGCGTTTTTACATATTCCTCAAAAGCTTTAATGCCCTTTTGAGTTATTTTACATGTAGTGTTTGGATAGTTGTCTTTGAATTCCTTAATCACTTCTATATAACCGGCTTCTTTTAATTTTTGCAATTGTACGCTAAGATTGCCGGCAGTGGAATTAGTTTTCTCTTTTATAAAAGTAAATTCTGCTTTTTTTACACTTATCAGCAAACTCATTACCGCAAGCCTTAATTGAGAATGTAATATCGGATCTAAATCTTTAAACATGATATTGCCGGTTAATAAGTTCATTCATAAATCACAAGACAATTGTTCGTGCAATTCTTTCCTGCTACCGGTTTTATTTTTTAAAATGAGCTCTTAATATAAAGCCCGGAATTAACACCAATACAGCAACGGTTGCCATCAACAAATAAATTATTTACATTTTGTATAAAAAAAGAAACAGCAGCAATAAACAGGCAAACCACTCCACATATAACATTATAACGAAATTTTGCAAGAAGCCCGGTAATAAACACCGCAAAAGCCGTAAGGAATAAAATTATTGTAACAATAATGTAACCAGCATTCACAAAGTTGACGGACAGAGCTGCTATCACAGAAAGAAAAAAACCTGTCCATATATAATCAATAGCTTCATCTGTAAATGTTTTTTCTTTTTTCTTTTTTTCTTCTTTATACTGAACCCAACCCTGTATAAAGAAGACTGGCGTCATTAAGAAAAAAGGATGGAATGGAAAATCTATTTTCTTTATTTCAAACAGGTAAGCGAGTATGGCATATATTAAAATGCTGAAACCATATATAATAGCGCCTAACCCACTCTCTGCATTATAACCTTTCGCTTCGTAAATCATACAGCTAATAAGCTTCAAACTCTCTTCACCTGACAATTTTTTTTCTTCCATAGCAATAATTATTGCGATTTATATTTTGCGCGTAACATATAACCCGGAATAATCCAAGCAAGTAACATAGCGGCTGGTATTAATAGGTACTGATAATCGTAAACAGGAATGAAGGTTGAAATTATACATAGTACCCAACAGGCTATACCGCCATATATTAAAGGTTTAAAACGAATGATAACACCCGTTAAAAATACAGGCATTCCATACACAGCGAGCAGAATATGAATGATGTGTATGTAATATTCACCGGTTGTAAGAAAACCAATTAAAAAGCCGAGCAATACGATTACAATAGCAAAAGTTATCCATACAAAACCGATGATGTAACCTGTATAAGTAATAACGGTTTGTTGTTTTCTTTTTTTCTGCACATAAAAAAACTGGTAAACAAAAGCCGGTACGGCTGCCAGCCAAACAATATAATGCTGAGGATATTTTACAATATGCAGGAGTACAAACTGTAAAATACTGCAAACCAAAACAAGCCAGCCCCAAACAAGATACATGAAGCCATCTTCGGCAAATTTATCCTTGGCACGGTTTATCATGCTTTCAATTAGATGAAGGCTTTGTTGAGGCGAGAAATCGCTTTGTGTGTTATTCATTTTAAAGTGTTGAATGATTGATTGGTTGACTTGTTGAATGGCTGGAGAAAATCATCTTCCCGCTCAACCATTTAACTTATCAACTCAAAAGAACTATTGACATAAAGCAAGCATATGCTCGGCCTGGTCAAGGCTCCAATGTGGATGTAATGGCTTTGCCTGCTCAGCTTTACCCATGTCAACTGCTTTTTGAAATAAAGGTTTTGCCGGAGCTTTACCACCACCAAACTGTTCAGGCGTTCCGTAAACTCCCATGGCTTGTAAATAATATGCACGTGGATTATTTGGATTTAACTGCATTGCTTTTTGAAGTGCTCCACTGGCCTGGGCACCGTACGTCATATAACGGCTTTGTGGATCAACAATCATCTGTTGCGTTAAAGCCATATAACGGATAGTTTGTATTTCTGCCTTTGCGTCATTGTCTGTTGCGGCAGCGTCTGCCTTGTTTGCTGCCGCAGTAATGCGGGTGGCAAGATCAGTGATCGTTTGGTCAAGGTTATCTGTTTTTACTGCCGTTACACCTTTATCATTAGGGAAATACATCCATCCTATAGTTGCTAATGCAAGGCCCTGCCAGTAATATGGAAGCCATTGTGTCTTTTCTGCATCGCCAATGCGTTGAAAACCTGCAGCAATATTTTCAAAGTCTGCAGTTGTTTTTGCTGAATCAAATAATGCTAGATTCTTTTTCATTGCATCTGTGTATTTATCACTTTGTGCATGCGCTGCAACTGAAAACACAGCTGCTGCGGCTAATAATAATTGTTTCATGTTTTTGTTGATTTATATGTTTGTTTTTGATTGTATGTTGATTATTTAATTTGTTATTTAACTGCAAACCAATACACCCATGAAATAAATAAAAGCTGCTCAGGAATTCTAAACCATAAATAATTTATTCCATTACCGGTATAGTTCGCTTTTTCAAGGTTCACATTTTTCAAAGCCGCATAAATATTAGCCGGTAATATCAACACAAAAAACAGGATCAGTAAAATACCTGTTAGCTTTATAGTTAATGATACCAGTAAACCTATTGCTGCTAATATTTCAATAAAGCCTGTTATGATTACTATTTGTTTTTTTGCAGGGGTTGATGAAGGCAGCATCATTGCCATTCCATCAGTGAATTTAAAATGGCCGATAGCAGTGAACAGCAACATAACAGCCATAGCTATTCTTCCGCTTAAAAGAATGTTTGCACTGTGCTGTATAAAATAAGTTATAACAACAGTAATTACAAATGTAGATATCAGAACAATTAACGGTTTCATTTTGCAGGTTGAGTTTCGCTGAGTAATGATGTGAATGTATATAGGAGTAACACAACAGTCGATGATAGCAGCAATGTCGCCGGTTTCACAATAAAAGATCTAACGGCGAACAGCCGTAAGATCTTTATGTTTATATGGATTGCTGCTTTCATTGAATATCTTATAAATTATTATCGATTGCATCCTGGCTGCGGTCAATTCCCCAGCTTAAAAAGCAACCGATGAAATAAGTGCGGTTCGCAGGCGGTAAAACCGGCTCCTTATTCAACCCGTTATAAGAATAATTATATCCGTATATCTGTTTTTGGCCAAGTACATTGGTAACACTTGCGAACAATACGATGAAAGTCTTTGCATTTTTCTTTCCAAGGCTTGGCAGATATTCTGCGCTAAGACCCATGCTGTTATAATTAAGTGTGCGACCTTCATCGTTAATTACATATTTACTTTCATTATTGTTGAAAATAAAATTATAATAAGGCCTTCCAGTTGCAAAAGTGTATGTGGCATTAAATCCTGCTTTCCATTTCGTAACAAAACGTTTTACTACTACCGATGCGGTGTGATGCGCTGCAAAATTGGGTTCAAGCTGTTCGGGATAATTCAGATAATCTCTTTTTGTATCAAGGTAAGAGTAGCTTATCCAGTAATCAACATTCTTAAATGTTTTTTTATCACGAAGAAAGAGCTCAACACCTTTTGCATAACCAAATCCATTGTTGTCATAAGTAGGGTAACTCTTAACGAGATCATCATATTTTTTATAAAATGCTTCTACACGGATTATCCTGTTTCCAGCGGTGCGCTGGTAGTTGGCAATGTAATGTGTTGCCCTGGTATAATTAAGAGATGTATTATAAATGATCTCATTGTTTAAAGGCTTTTGATAGAACACACCATAAGCCAGCGAAACCTGTGCTACCGGTGATGTTTTATAGGCCAGTGAAATGCGCGGTGCAATATTCGCTTGTTTTATAATGGAAGAATATTCATAACGTGCGCCGAGTTTTAAAGCGAGGTCGTTGGTAATGTAAATATCTGTTTCTGCAAACGCCGCTGCATAATTATCTTTTAATGTGGTGATATAATTGCTGTCGATATTTATATAATGATTGGGATTTTTCGCATACCAGTATTCACTACCAAAACGAATAGCGCTTAATCCGCCGAATTTCTTTTCAAATACTTCTTTTGCTTCTACAATGTCCTGCCTGCTTTTTAAACGGAAGCTTTTACTTATCCAGGGCTGATAGTTGAAGAACTTAGGATTGTTTGAAGAATCCTGCACTTGCTGGCCTATATCATCGCGGTTAGTACTATAGCAAATACCGAGATTCATTTTCCATCCGTTACCAAGCGCCTGCCGCCAGCTAAGATTGTTATACCAGTTATGATTGATGATGGTATAAGCGTCTTTATAGATTGCGCTGTCAATATCTGGCCTGCGTAAGCCAAGGTGATTATAGCTAAACGTAGTATAATATTTAATGATGCCGCCATTTGTTTTGATTCGGAAGTTGGCATCGGCGGAATGGAATTCGGGCATGTCAAAATAATCAGGTGTTTGCTTTACAACGGCGAAATAGGCTGCAACGTTTACATAGTTATAATCAGCACCCCATGAAAAATTTTTCTTTTTGTTAAGCTGCTGCACACCGCCCCCCACAACAATGGGTGAAACAATGGCATTGGCAGCAGTTCTTTCAGGAAAATCAATGGATTCAAGTATTACTGCAGAAGATAAAGCCTGACCGTATAGAGCGGAATAACCGCCGGTTGAAAATACCGTTCCTTTAAACAAAAATGGAGAGAAGCGGCCGCGTGTTGCAATATCCGGCACACTGGTATAATATGGATTGTTTACAAGTGTTCCATCAATAAACTGTTTAGTCTCTTCACCGGTGCCACCACGCACAAACAAACCTTCCTGGTTACCGATCTGCTGAGCACCGGGTAAGGTTTTTAAAGCCGCGGTAATATCTGCATTCGAACCTGCTGTGGTTGCAATGTCAATGGAGTTTAAAACAGTTGCAGCGCGTTTGCTATCACCAGCTTCAAATGAACCGGCAGTAACAGTTACGGCTTTCAACTCATTAAATTTTTCTTTTAAAACTATATTTAATGTACGCGGAGTATTATTTAAGTCGGTAGTTACTGAATAATCATCATAGTTTATGTTAGTGAAATCTATTGTATGGTTTCCCTGTTCTGTTGTTGTGAAATTGAAATTACCAAGCGAATCGCTAACGGCGCCGTCGTAACTGTCTTTAACCGCAATGCTTACACCTGCAACCGGTTTGCCTTTATTGTCTTTTACACGGCCCGATATTTTAGTTTGAGCGATGACCTTCACTGAAACACACAGCAGCATTACAAAAAAGAAACTTTTCATTTTCAAAAGTATTTAGCACAAATTCGTAAACAAACATAAATTAGTTTATAATATAAACCCCACTGGTTATAAAGTATTCGGTGAACGGCGGAAAGGAGCAGATGAGCGGCCGTATATTATCGGCAGAAAATTTATAAAATCGTTTTGCCATTATAAAACAAAGAGTATCAAATAAACTTATTCTGAACTTTATTGAAAGCTTTGCAATGGAAGAATTGAGAAACGGTGCAAAAACTTTTTATGTAAGGTGGAAGCATGGATAAAAATAGTTGAGCTTACGAAAACAAAAGCAACACGTGATGTTTTAACAACATCATTATTAATCTTATGAATGCTATTGATTTAGAAGGCACCCGCGCAGGATTTGTTCCGTCAATATGCAAGTTAGACCTTGCAGATAAGGTTACATTAGTGAAAGATGAAGATGCTTATAAAACGGTAAGGAAACTCGCAGAAAATGGAAGGAATCATTGGGGGAATACTATAGGTGCGAATGTATTGGCTGCCGGAATATGCAGCAATTGCTACATTCTTAAATTGTAATGGTTATGAAAAAGAATTAATCAAAGAAATGAGTGTAAAGTTAAGTTAGCATTTAATCTACCCAAAAACCTCTTATACAGAATGGCTGATAAATTTATATCTCATTTTTTAAGAATCAATGATTTTGTTACGAAAGCGTGATTAAGTTGCATCTAATTAAAAACACCTGCTGTAACATAACTCTCAATAACCTTTTACATAAATGGAGTTAACCATTTTAAAAAGAAAGATACCGCTTCCGCAGCATTTCTACTGGAGAGAAATTATGGCTGTGCTGCTCTTAATGCTCGGCATATATTTCTTTCACCAGCAAAGGCATGAAGTACAAAACATACTACCCGTTTTACATTCAGCCAATAACATATGGTTGCTTGTTGCAGCGCTTATTACCGTTGTATATGTACTGCTTCAATCGTGCATGTATATAAGCAGTTTCAGAGCCATTAATCAAAAGCTTTCCTTAAGATTATGTATCGAATTATTTCTAAAGAGAAGCTTCTTATCGGTGTTCCTCCCGGGTGGTGGTGTAAGTGCATTGGCTTATGTACCAAGGAATATAAATAAAGCTATTGGCAACAAAACAATTATTTACCAGGCTTCTGCTTTGTTTGGGTTTGCGGGAGCACTTTCTTCTTTTATCATTAGTGCAGTTGTTTTATTATCTTCTTTAAGATCAGGCAAGGCTACTAATCAGACTGCAATAGGATTGATCATTTTATTTGCTTTTATCTTCTTATTGTTTTACGTGGTATATGTAGTAAAGAAAGAAAAGCAACTGTTTGTATGGCTACGAAACAGATATCCGGATACGGCCGACAAAATAAAAAACGTTATGGGCGCTAATGTAAAAACAAGCGCCTATGTAATAACCGTTTTTTGTTCATTGGGTGTTGAGGTTTGCGGCATTGCACATTTATATGTTTCCATGCTTGCAGTGAATGTTCATCCGTCCTTGCATGCGGCAGCACTGGCATACGTGATCTCTGTATTGTTATCAGTAGCCTCGCCGTTTTTAAAAGGTGTAGGCGCAGTGGAATTATCAGTGGCTTATATACTGGGATCATTTGGTTATTCTGGAGTAGATGCATTAGCTATTACATTGGTGTATCGAAGCTTTGAATTCTGGCTGCCTTTGCTGATGAGCTTATTTGCTTTCCTCGCAAAGGCAAAAAATTTATTCCTGAGATTATATCCTGTATTTTTTATTTTCTTATTAGGCATCGTTAACATTCTTTCTGTACTAACGCCACCGATCGCAGAAAGAATGGAGATATTGCACCAGCTTATACCTGGCAGTACTATCTATGCCACCAATGCGCTGGTTATTTATACGGGTGTTGCCTTAATTGTAACTGCAGCTTACCTCGTGCGTGGACTGCGTAGTGCATGGTGGATCGCCTTTGCGGGAGCTCTTATATCATTGGCGGGACATTTAATAAAAGGCCTCGACTGGGAAGAAGCAACACTTGCCTTACTTGTTTTGTTATCATTATTCTTTACAAGAAAACAATATACCGCGCGCATTAATCCAAAGCTCCTGGGGAGGGCAACAAAAACAGCCCTGTTTGTTTTGATCGCATTGATAGTATATGGATATTTTGGATTTTACTTTCTTGAGAAAAGACATTTTAATATTGATTTTGATAGATACCAGTCGCTGGAAAATACCTTGCGCATTTTCTTTTTGCAGAAGACAAACCTGCATGCCGTTACCACATTCGGCAACGAATTTTTGATATCGATGTATGCATTTGCTGTCGGTGCATGGGCTTTTCTTTTATATGCATTTGTGAAACCTTACATGAGCATATCTGTTTTAAACAGGGAACAGGAAAAAGCAGAAGCATTGGTTGAAAAATATGGCAACTCTGCCGTGGATTATTTTAAACTAATGGCTGATAAGCTTTTCTTCTTCTCCAAAAAGTATGAGGCCTTTGTTGCATACAGGATTGAAAGAGGTTTTGCTGTTGTGTTGGAATTACCTGTTTGCGCGGAAAAAAATATTTCCAGCACATTGGGATCCTAAGCTTAGAATTCCACGTGGACAAGTTGTCGCGG